>Ga0102931_1000039_pt1 | contig 51989 bp, 43 predicted proteins | sample SalPonR1_C_D1_MG_FD_79282 | JGI IMG/M metagenome (GOLD analysis project Ga0102931, IMG submission 79282) | Salt pond soil microbial communities from South San Francisco under conditions of wetland restoration - Salt Pond MetaG R1_C_D1_MG | ecosystem: Environmental > Aquatic > Marine > Intertidal... | reverse complement strand
CGGCCTTTCACCGCCGCGGCCGTTTCGGGAGGCGACATGCCGCCTTCGCGCCACGCGGCGTGGCTTTTTTGCATCCGGACCTTTCGCGTTAACCGCGCCAGCCCTATAAGGCGAGCGTCCGGGCGGAAAGACTCGGGCGCGGGCAGGATTTCGAAAGCGGGATTGCGCAGATGTTTGGCCTCGGCGGCTTGTTTTCATCCGACATGGCGATCGACCTCGGAACGGCGAACACGCTGGTCTACGTCAAGGGCCGGGGCGTGATCCTCAACGAGCCCTCGGTCGTGGCCTACCACGTCAAGGACGGCAAGAAGCAGGTCCTTGCCGTGGGCGAGGACGCCAAGCTCATGCTCGGCCGCACGCCGGGCTCGATCCAGGCGATCCGGCCGATGCGCGAAGGCGTCATCGCCGACTTCGACGTCGCCGAGGAAATGATAAAGCACTTCATCCGCAAGGTGCACAGGCGGACGACCTTCTCCAAGCCCAAGATCATCGTCTGCGTGCCACATGGCGCCACCCCGGTCGAGAAGCGCGCGATCCGCCAGTCGGTCCTGTCGGCCGGCGCGCGCCGCGCAGGGCTGATCGCGGAACCGATCGCCGCCGCCATCGGCGCGGGCATGCCGATCACCGATCCCACGGGCTCGATGGTCGTCGACATCGGCGGCGGGACGACCGAGGTCGCGGTGCTCTCGCTGGGCGACATCGTCTATGCCCGGTCGGTCCGCGTCGGCGGCGACCGCATGGACGAGGCGATCATCTCCTATCTCCGCCGCCAGCATAACCTTCTGATCGGCGAAGCGACGGCCGAGCGGATCAAGACCACGATCGGTACGGCGCGGATGCCCGACGACGGGCGCGGCGCATCGCTCCAGATCCGGGGACGGGATCTCCTGAACGGCGTGCCGAAGGAAACAGAGATCAACCAGGCGCAGGTGGCCGAGGCGCTGTCGGAACCGGTACAGACGATCTGCGAGGCGGTGATGACCGCACTCGAGGCGACGCCGCCGGATCTCGCCGCCGATATCGTCGACCGGGGGGTGATGCTGACGGGCGGCGGGGCGCTTCTGGGCGATCTTGACCTCGCGCTGCGCGAACAGACGGGTCTCGCGATCTCGGTCGCCGACGAATCTCTGAATTGCGTGGCGATCGGGACCGGCAAGGCGCTGGAGTACGAAAAACAGCTCCGGCATGTGATAGACTACGACAGCTAGACGGCCGGCCCCTGCCGGCCCGGGGAATAGGCCGTGGCAAGAGACCGAGGCAGCAGCGAAGACTTCGCCCGCCCGATCCGGCGCATCCTCGTCGCGGGGACGGTGCTCGTGCTGCTCGCGGTCTTCCTGCTCTGGCGGATCGACAGCCCGCGTGCGGAACGGCTTCGCGCGGCCATCGTCGACCGGATCGTGCCGAACCTCGAATGGGCGCTCGTGCCGGTCACCAAGACCGCCGAGATGGTCGAGGGCTTCCAGTCCTACGCGAGCCTCTACGATCAGAACCAGGAACTTCGCCGGGAGCTTCGGCAGATGCGTGCCTGGCGCGAGGCGGCGCTGCAGCTCGAACAGGAGAACGCCAAGCTTCTGGACCTCAACCGGGTTCGTCTCGATCCGGCGCTCACCTACGTCACGGGCGTCGTGCTCGCCGATTCTGGGTCGCCGTTCCGGCAGTCGGTGCTGCTTAATGTCGGCGCGCGGGACGGCATCCGCGACGGCTGGGCGACGACCGACGGCCTCGGCCTTGTCGGGCGGATCTTCGGTGTCGGTCAGTCGACGAGCCGGGTGATCCTGCTCACCGATTCCAACAGCCGCGTGCCGGTCACGATCCAGCCCTCCGGACAGCGCGCGATGCTGATGGGCGACAACTCGTCCCTGCCGCTCGTCGAATTCGTCGAGGATCCGGGCGAGGTGAGCCCGGGAGACCGGATCATCTCGTCGGCGAACGGGGCGGTATTTCCGGCCGGCCTTCTCGTCGGGCAGGTTGTCCTCGGCACCGACAACCGCCTGCGGGCGCGGCTTGCCGCCGACTATGCCCGACTGGAATTCCTCAGGGTCCTCAGAAGCGGCGGTCCGCCGCCCATCGACCAGCCCGGACAGCTCATCGTTCCGGCCGATCCGCCGGAGACGCCGATGCCGGCGGCCGGGATCATCGCCGGGGAGGACAGCGCCGATGGCTGAATCGCTGGGCGTGCAGCGCGTCATCTGGCGGTTTGCCTTCGTCGGCGTCGCCACGCTCATAGCCTTCGTGCAGCTCCTGCCGCTCGGATCCGGTTCGGGCGGGCTGCCGGGCCCGGACCTCATCGCGCTATTGGCGATCGCCTGGGTCCTGCGCCGGCCGGATTTCGTTCCGATCGGTCTGATCGCCGTGGTGATGCTCGTCGCCGACTTTCTGTTCATGCGTCCGCCGGGGCTCTGGGCGGCCATCGTCGTGCTCGGGACGGAATTCCTGCGGGTGCGCGAGCAGGGCCTGCGCGATCTGCCGTTCCTCGTCGAATGGGGGCTCGTCGCGGGCGTGCTGCTGGCGATGACGCTGGGCGAGGCGCTCGCGCGTCTCGCGTTCATGGTGGATCAGCCATCCCTTGGCTTGACGCTGATCCATCTTATCCTGACGATACTCGCCTATCCCGTGGTGGTGGGCGTGACCGCCTTCGCCTTCGGCCTGCGCCGGGCCGCGCCGGGCGAGGTCGACGACATGGGACGCCGTCTATGAAGCAGTCGCCGAAGGACATCGAAGAGAGCACGCGCAGGATCTCGCGCCGCGCCATGGTCGTGGGCGGAGCCCAGCTTGCCTTCATGGGGGCGCTCGGGCTGAGGATGCGCCAGCTCCAGATCGACGAGGCCGAAGAGTACAGGCTTCTCGCCGAGGAGAACCGGATCAACATGCGCCTGATGCCCCCGGCGCGCGGGCTCATCTTCGACCGTAACGGCGTCATCGTCGCGGACAACTCGCAGAATTACCGGATCATCATCGTCCGCGAGGACGCCGGCGACGTGGACGAGGTGGTGGCGAAGCTCCGCGCGCTCATCGACCTCGACGAGACCGAGCTCGAACGCGCGCTCCGCGAGATGAAGCGGCGGAGTCCCTTCGTTCCCGTCACCCTCGCTGACCGCCTGTCGTGGGAGGACTTCAGCCGCGTCGCGGTGAATGCCCCGGCGCTGCCCGGGATTTCGACCGAGGTCGGCCTTTCCCGCTATTACCCGATGGGACAGGATTTTGCCCATGTCGTGGGCTACGTGGGCCCCGTCAGCGACTACGACCTCTCCAAGATGGAAGACCCCGATCCGCTGTTCCAGATCCCGCGCTTCCAGATCGGCAAGCTCGGCGTGGAAGCGCGGCACGAGGAGCTTCTGCGTGGCAAGGCCGGCACCCGGCGGATCGAGATCAACGCCGCGGGGCGGGTCATGCGCGAGCTTGGCCGGGACGAGGGGATTCCGGGCGCCGATATCCAGCTTACCGTCGACTACCGGCTTCAGAACTTCATCAAGGAGCGGCTCGCAGGCGAAAGCGCCGCGGTCGTCGTCATGGACGTCGAGACCGGGGATCTCGTCGCCTGCGCGTCCTCGCCGTCCTACGACGCCAACCTCTTCGTTCGCGGCATCTCGTCGCCCGATTACCGCGGGCTGCTCGAGGACAAGTACCGCCCGCTCGCCGACAAGACCGTGCAGGGCACCTATCCGCCCGGCTCCACCTACAAGATGGTCACCGCCCTCGCCGCCCTTCAGGACGGCAAGATCACGCCGGACGAGACCGTCTGGTGCCCGGGCCATTACCGGCTCGGCAACCGACGCTTCCACTGCTGGAAGCGCGGCGGGCACGGCTGGACGGACTTCAACAAGTCGCTCGTCGAAAGCTGCGACGTCTACTACTACGATGTCGCGCAGCGGGTCGGCATCGACCGGATCACCGAGGTGGCGAACCAGCTCGGAATCGGCGTGCGCCACGAGCTTCCGATGTCCGGGATCGCCGAGGGGCTGACGCCGACACGCAAATGGAAGGAACTCCGCCGCGGCGAGCGCTGGCAGCAGGGCGACACGCTCAACTCGACGATCGGGCAGGGCTTCGTGCTGGCCTCGCCGCTTCAGCTCGCTGTGATGACGGCGCGCCTCGCCACCGGCAACGCCGTCTCGCCGCGCCTAGTGAAGTCCATCGATGGCGTCGAGGTTCCCGTCGAGACGCATGAGGCGCTGCCCTTCGACCGGCGCTGGTTCCGCCTGATCGACGAGGCGATGCACGAGACGTCGAACGGCCGGCGCGGCACGGCCTGGCGCTCGCGGATCGTCGCCGAGGGGATGGACATGGCGGGCAAGACCGGCACGAGCCAGGTCCGCAATATATCCGCGGCCGAGCGCGCCCAGGGCGTGTTCCGCAACGAGGACCTGCCCTGGGAGCGCCGCGACCACGGCCTCTTCGTCTGCTTCGCACCCTTCGACAGACCGAAATACGCCTGCTCGGTCGTCGTTGAGCACGGCGGCGGGGGGTCTTCGGCGGCCGCGCCGGTCGGGCGCGACGTGATGCTCTTCGCGCTCTACGGAGGCCTGCCGCCGATCGAGGCCTATCCGTCGGACCAGCGCGAACGCATCAAGACCATGCTGAGCGAGCTTCGGCTCATCGAACCGGTCGCTCCCGGACCGGTGCGGAGCCGCGCGTGAGCTATCTCGAATACACCGTCCGGACCGTTCCGACGGGGCTCCGCAAGGTGCTCTACCTGAACTGGCCGCTGGTCATCCTGCTCACGGCGGTGGCCTCGATCGGGTTCCTGATGCTGACCTCGGTCGCCGGGGGGGATTTCGGCCGCTGGGCCGAGCCGCAGATGATCCGCTTCGGCCTCGGCCTGGGCGTGATGTTCTTCGTCGCCATGGTGCCGATCTGGTTCTGGCGCAATGTCGCGGCGCTCGCTTACGGTCTGTCGATCCTGCTGCTTCTCTTCGTCGAGTTCTTCGGCGTGGTCGGGATGGGCGCGCAGCGCTGGATCGACCTCGGCTTCATGCGGCTCCAGCCCTCCGAGGTCACGAAGATCACCCTCGTGATGGTGCTCGCGGCATATTACGACTGGCTCGACGTCAGGAAGGTGTCGCGTCCGCTCTGGGTGATCATCCCGGTCCTTCTGATCCTGCTGCCCACGGGCCTCACGCTGATCCAGCCCGACCTCGGCACGGCGATCCTGCTCGTCGCGGGGGGAGGCATCGTGATGCTCGCCGCCGGCGTCTCGTGGTGGTACTTCGGCGCGGTCGTGGGCGCGGGCGTCGGTGCGGTCACCGCGGTCTTCTCCTCGCGGGGCACGCCCTGGCAGCTCCTCAAGGACTACCAGTACCGCCGCATCGACACCTTCCTCGATCCCTCCCAGGACCCGCTCGGCGCGGGCTACCACATCACCCAGTCGAAGATCGCGCTCGGCTCGGGCGGGATCTCGGGGCGCGGCTTCATGCAGGGAACCCAGTCGCGGCTGAACTTCCTTCCCGAGAAGCACACCGACTTCATCTTCACCACGCTCGCCGAGGAATTCGGCTTCGTCGGCGGCATCTCGCTCCTTGCGCTCTACGCGCTCATTCTCTTCTTCTGCATCGCCGCCGCGCTGCAGAACCGCGACCGGTTCTCCTCGCTGCTCATCGTCGGGATCGCGGCCGCGTTCTTCCTCTACTTCGCGGTGAACATGTCGATGGTCATGGGCCTCGCCCCCGTCGTCGGCGTGCCGCTGCCGCTCGTCAGCTACGGCGGCTCGGCGATGCTCGTCCTCATGGCGGCCTTCGGGCTCGTCCAGTCCGCTCACGTCCACAGACCGAGGAACAGATGATCAACGTCCTCTTCGCCGCCCGCCCGGATCGCTGGGAACAGTACCGCCACGTCCTCGCCGACGCCTTCGCCGAGAAGGGCCTGGAGGTCGATCTGCGACAGGATCTCCCGCCGGACGAGGTCGACTACATCGTCTACGCCCCCAACAGTGCCGTGCAGGACTTCCGCCCCTTCACCCGCGCGAAGGCCGTTCTGAACCTCTGGGCCGGCGTCGAGAACGTCGTCCACAACGAGACGCTGGCGATCCCGCTCTGCCGGATGGTCGAGGAAGGACTGACCGAGGGCATGGTCGAATGGGTGACGGGCCACGTCCTGCGCCACCACCTCGGCATCGACGGCTTCCTCGCCCGCCAGACCGGCGAGTGGAGGCCGGCCTATCCGCCGCTCGCACGGGATCGACGGGTCGCGATGCTGGGGCTCGGCGAACTCGGGTCGGCCTGCGCGACGGCGCTGGCGGGCCTGAACTTCCGCATGTCGGGCTGGAGCCGGACCCTCAGGACGATCGAGGGGGTGGAGACCTTCTCGGGCGACGACGGGCTCCGCTCGGTGCTCTCCGGGGCCGAGATCGTCGTCCTTCTCCTGCCGCTCACGCCGGAGACGGAGAACCTCCTCGACGCCTCTCGCCTCGCGCTTCTGCCGGCGGGCGCCGTGATCGTCAATCCGGGGCGGGGTCCGCTGATCGATGACGATGCGCTCCTCGCCGCTCTAGACGCGGGCCATATCGCCCACGCGACGCTCGACGTCTTCCGGGAGGAGCCGCTGCCGCCCGAGCATCCGTTCTGGGCGCATCCGAAAGTGACGGTCACGCCGCACGTCGCCTCGGAGACCCGGCCGAAGACGGCAAGCCGGAGCATCGCCGAGAACGTCCGCCGCGGCGAGGCGGGCGCGCCCTTCCTCCACGTCGTAGACCGCGCCCGCAGCTACTAGGCGGAGCGACGTCTGCGCCAGCCTTCCGGCTCTTTCATCTCGGGGAAAATACTCCGGGGAGCGCGAGGGGCAGAGCCCCTCGCATCGGTCGCCCGCGGCAGCGGGCGACCTCTATTCGCCGGCGTCCTTGTAGCTCACCGCCTTCACGTCGGCGTCCGGGTCCGACTTCTCGCGCCGCACCAGAAGCCGGTTCAGCGCGTTCACGTAGGCCCGGGCCGACGCCACGACGGTGTCGGTGTCCGCCGCCTGGCCCGTGACGATCCGGCCGTCCTCCTCCATCCGCACGCTCACCGTCGCCTGCGCGTCGGTGCCTTCGGTCACGGCATGCACCTGGTAGAGTTGCAGGTTCGCGTGGTGCGGGACGATCTGCGTGATCGCGTTGAAGGTCGCGTCCACCGGTCCGTCGCCCTGGGCTGTCACGCGTTCTTCCTTGCCGTCGACCGACAGGATCAGGTCGGCCGACTGCGGCGCCTCCGTGCCGCAGATCACGCGGAGAAACTTCACCTGGATCCGGTCATAGGCCTCGCCCGCCGCCTGATCGCGCATCAGCGCGTAGAGGTCGTCGTCGTAGACCTCCTTCTTGCGGTCGGCGAGCGCCTTGAAGCGCACGAAGACATCGGCCAGCTGATTGTCGGCGAGGTCGAAACCGAGATCCTTCAGCTTGGCGCGCAGCGCCGCGCGGCCCGAATGCTTGCCCATCACGAGGTTCGTGGCCTTCAGCCCGATGTCCTCGGGGCGCATGATCTCGAAGTTCTGCGGGTTTTTCAGCATGCCGTCCTGGTGGATGCCGCTCTCGTGCGCAAAGGCGTTCTTGCCGACGATCGCCTTGTTGTACTGCACGGGAAAGCCCGACACCTCGGCCACGCGGCGCGAGATCTGCATGATCCGCGTGGAATCCACGTTCGTGTTCCACGGCATGATGTCGTTGCGCACCTTGAGCGCCATCACCACCTCTTCGAGCGCGGTGTTGCCCGCCCGCTCGCCCAGGCCGTTGATCGTGCATTCGATCTGCCGCGCCCCGCCCGCGACGGCGGCGAGCGCGTTCGCCGTCGCCATGCCGAGGTCGTTGTGGCAGTGCGTCGCGAAGACCACGTCCTCGGCGCCGTCGACCTCGACGATCAGCCGCCGGATCAGGTCGGCCGATTCGACGGGTGCGGTGTAGCCCACGGTATCGGGAATGTTGATCGTCGTGGCGCCGGCCTCGATCGCGATCCCGACCACGCGCTTGAGGTAATCCCACTCGGTCCGGGTCGCGTCCATCGGCGACCACTGCACGTCGTCGCAAAGGTCGCGGGCATGCGTCACCGTCTCGTGGATGCGCTCGGCCATCTCGTCCTGCGTCAGGTTCGGGATCGCGCGGTGCAGCGGCGAGGTTCCGATGAAGGTGTGGATACGCGGCGAGTTGGCGTGCTTTACCGCCTCCCAGCAGCGGTCGATATCCTTGAGGTTCGCGCGCGCGAGGCCGCAGATCGTTGCGGTCCGGCTCTGCTTCGCGATCTCGCGCACCGCCTCGAAGTCGCCTTCCGACGCGATCGGGAAACCCGCCTCGATGATGTCCACGCCCATTTCGTCGAGAAGCGCCGCGATCTCGAGTTTCTCTTCGTGGGTCATGGTCGCGCCGGGAGATTGTTCGCCGTCGCGCAGCGTCGTGTCGAAAATCAGGACGCGGTCCTGGTCGATTGGTCTGGTCATGTGTCCGGTCTCTCTCTTGGTCCTTAGCTGATCCGGCGCTGTGTCACCCCTGAGCGGTCGCGCCGAATGGCACGCTCAGAGGCGGCTAAGGAGAAGGAGGTCGCGAAGGAGGCGCGCGGGGTGCGCGTCGCAGGGGGCGATATGGTCCTTCGTCGTCATGGGGAGGATCATACACGCGCGCCGGACGATCCCGCAACAGGGAATGCGCGGGGGAATGCAGCCCGCCCGCAGGCGGTTCGCCATGGGGGTATCGCTGACAGCGAGACATGATCTGGCCAATCGATGTCTCAGGCGGATTTCGCGATTGAAGACGCCACGCCTCGCTTGCTACTTGGGTCACGAGGTGGAGGTGCCGGCGTGATATTGCATTGTGTCTTCTGCAGATTCCGGGCGGATGTGCCCCCGGAGCGCCGTCTGGACATCCTCGGTGAGCTGTCCGGTTTCGCTCTGTCGCTTGATGGCGTGGTGTCTTGCGACTTCGGGCCCAACCGTGATTTCGAGAGAAAATCCCAAGACTACAGCGATGGCTTCGTCATCAGGTTCTCGAACCGGAGAGCGCTCGACCGCTACGCCGATCATCCCGGGCACAGGGATCTGGGCCGTCGTCTTTGCGAGCTGTGCGTAGGCGGCGCCGAAGGGATCCTGGTCTTCGACCTCGAAGCGAACCAGGGCACGCGCAGAAACTGATGCTTGAACCCGTGTCGTCGGAGATCCGCCCGGCGTTTGCGCCGTGTGGCCACCGCCGCCTCACGAAATCGCGCAATCCGCGCCAGGGTCGGGCGGCTCCGTTCCCGGGGCCACCGTTGGTGTGTAGTCGAACGCCGCGATACGCGCGCCGCCGTCGAAGGCCATGAAGAGCTGGTTCGCGCCGGGGCGGATGGCGATGCCCTCGGGATCGCGGCCATAGGCGATGAGCGGCGTCGTGCCCAGAAGACGTCCCCCGGAGTCGAATTCGAAGAGGCTGTTGGTGCCTTCCCAGTCGTCCACCACGAGGAGGTGACCGGTGCGCGGGTCGCGCGCGATGCCCTGCGGCTCGGTGAGCATCGGGGAAAGCGCATGACCGTCGATCTCGCGCAGGATCTCCCCCGCGCCGGTCATCCAGACGATCCGTGCCGGATCGTCCTCCACCTTCACGATCAAGCCGTCGTCGTCGATGGCCATGCCCTCGGTATCCATCCGCGTGCCGCCCATCGCGAAGGGCTCGCCCAGCGGGGCGCCGTCGCGCGTGAGCCGCTGGTAGCTGCCGAAGCCGTCGCCGACGAGCAGCCCGCCGTCCTCGAGCGTGATCGCCTTGACGCGGAACAGGCCGGTGCCGAAGCGGCGCAGCTCGTGCCCGTCGAGCGTGACGAGGATGACCTCCGGCCCTTCGTTCGCGATCCAGAGGCCGCAGAAGTCGGGATCGTAGTCAAGGCTCGCAGGACGGTTGAGATCGTAGAAGCCGCTGAGCTTCAGGTCGAGCGCCGAGGCGGGCAAGGTGACGGCCAGCCCAAAGAAGAGTGGCGGCAACAGTGCCGCGCAGCGCGTTGACTCGGACTCTGGACGTGGCGGGAACACCGGGGCGGTCCTTTCCGTTGCCCGAAAGGATGGGTCGGTATACCGCCGCGTCAACGGCAGCGATGCGAAAGGGGGCCTCGTGCAGAAGACGGCCATCGTCACCGGCGCGGCCCGCGGCATCGGCCGGGGCACGGCGGATCATCTCGAGGCGCAGGGCTGGCGCGTGGCGCGGCTCGACGTCGAGGCGGGCGAGGGGATCGTCGTCTGCGACGTCTCAGACGAGGCGTCGGTCGCGCACGCCTTCGAGGGTCTTGCGGACGTCATTGCGTCCGGCCTCGGCCTTCTCGTGAACAACGCGGGCATTGCGCATCCCTATGGCGGCCCCGTGGAGGACCTTGCCCTTGCCGACTGGAACCGTTGGATCGGCACCAACCTCACCGGCGCCTTCCTGATGACGCGCGCGGCGGTCCCGCACCTGCGGCGGGGGCGGGGCAGCGTCGTCAACATCTCCTCCACCCGCGCGCTGATGTCCGAACCCGGTTCGGAAGCGTACGCGTCTTCCAAGGCGGGCCTGATCGGCTTGACCCACGCGCTCGCGGTGAGCCTCGCCCCGGACGTGCGCGCCAATGCCGTCGCGCCAGGCTGGATCGTCACCCAGGACATCGAGCTGACGGTGGAGGACCATGCGCAGCACCCGGCGGGACGGGCCGGCACCGTTGAGGACGTCGCCGAAGCCGTCGCCTACCTGGCGACGGCGGGCTTCGTCACCGGCGAAGTGATCGTGCTCGACGGCGGCATGACGCGGAAGATGATCTACGCAGAGTGATCGGGCTTCTTCGCGACGAGGAAGGTCGCCTTCCGCTTGCCCGGTCGCCAGTCCTCGAGAATCTCGAACCCGGCCCGTTCGACGGCGCCGCGCAGGTCGTCGGAGGAAAAGACCTTCACCACCGGGAACAGCCCGAGCACCCGCCCAATCGTCAGGACAGGCCGCATGAAGCCCAGCCCGTCGGCCATGCACATCGTGCTCGAGATGAAGATGCCGCCGGGTTTCAGGAGCGTGTGGATCTTGCCGATGGCCGCATCACGGTCCCGCAGCAGATGCAGGAGCGAATGGCATATCACCACGTCGACGGACCCCTGCGGCGCCTCGAACTGGTCGATGCCGGCCTCCTCGAAGTCGACGTTCGTCGCGCCCGCCGCCTGCGCCTTCTCCCGCGCGATCCGCAGCATCTCGCGCGAGATGTCGAGCGCGCGGATGTGCCCTGCATGCGGCGCGTGTGCGATCGCCGTCGACCCGGTGCCGCAGCCGAATTCCAGCACCTCCGAGTCGGACGTCAGGAACTCCCGCGTGATCTCGAGCTTGCGATTATAGCTCGCCTCGTCGGGTACCTTCATCCGGGAGTACTTCCCCGCCAGCCTGTTCCAGAACCGCGCGTCAGGGTGCATCGCGTCCTCCGTCGATCAGTCCGAGTTCCGCGTCCGAGGCGATCCGGTCGTACTTGTCCCTGGGCGGCATCGGCCGCTCCGGCCAATCCGGCTCGAAGTCGAAGCTCGACCGGGTGCGTCCCTCGGGCAGCGCGCCGTTGCCCGCGCCCACGGCATAATCGTAGTAGAGCTTCACGATCTGCTCCGGCGTCACCTGTTGCGCCGCCGGATGAGCGAGGCAGGCCTCGCGCCACCGCGCGACGCGGGCATAGTCCTCCGTCTCGGGCAGCGCGAAGCCCTCGTAATGGTCGAGGAACCAGAACCGCATCATCAGCGGCGTGAACACCGCCTCGGCCAGCCCGAAGTCGTCGAACAGCCACGTGCCGCCCGGATTGTGCTGCCGCAGGAAATCGTCGAGCCACCGGTAGTGCGCCAGCAGCGCCTCGCGCATCTCGCCCGTCTTCGCCCGGTCCCGGTTCATCACCATCCGGTATCCCGCCATCCCGAACGGCCCTTCGCGCGTGATCATGAGCCGTTCGACCGCGCGTTCGTAGGGATCGGACCGCGCCACGGACGGCTCGCTGAACCGTTCCTCGAAATACCGCAGGATGACGAGGCTTTCCTTCAGCACGCGCCCCGTCTCGTCCTGCATGATCGGCAGCGCGGTGTTCCCGCGCGACAGTTCCAGAAGCCACGGCTCGCGCGGCTTCGTGATGTCGACGACGTGGAAATCGACGCGGTCGCGCAGGCCCTTCAGCTCCAGCAGGATCTCGACGCGCTGCGAGAAGGGACAGACGGGAATGTGGTACATGATCGGTTTGTCGGGCATGGCCGAGGCTTAACGCGATTGACGGCGGCTGTCACCGCGATAGCTCCCCGCCATGGACCGCGCACTCGTCATAGGCGCCTCGGGCGGCATCGGCTCGGCGCTCGCATCGGAACTCGCCGCCCGCGGCGCGGACGTCACCGGCCTCTCCCGCAGCGGGGACGGGCTGGACGTGACCGACCCGGCCTCGGTCGACCGCGTGCTCGGCGCGCTCGAGGGGCCGTTCGACACGATCCTCGTCGCGACGGGCATCCTCGCGCCCGAGGGTGACATGCCGGAGAAGTCCCTCGATGCCATTGACGCGAAGGACATGGCCCGCACGCTCGCCGTCAACGCCATCGGCCCGGCGCTGGTCCTGCGACACGCCCCCAGGCTTCTCCCGCGCGAGAGGCGGTCGGTCGTGGGCGTGCTCACCGCCCGCGTCGGCTCCATCGGGGACAATCGCATGGGCGGGTGGTATTCCTACCGTGCGTCCAAGGCCGCCGCGAACCAGATCGTCCACGGCGCGGCCATCGAGATCGGGCGCAAGCGGACGCACGCGGTGGTGGTCGCGCTCCATCCCGGCACGGTTGAGACGCCGTTCACGGCGGAGTACCCCGGTCACCGTAAGGTCGCGCCGGACCAGGCTGCCCAGAACCTTCTGAACGTTCTGGAACGCCTGAAACCGGAGAACTCCGGCGGCTTCTACGACTACGCGGGCGAGGCGATCGCCTGGTGACACGCCTCGTTCTCGTCCTCGGCGACCAGCTCACCCCGAAGATCCCGGCGCTCCGTCACGCCGACAGGACCCGCGATCTCGTCGTCATGGCCGAAGTCCTGGACGAGGCCACCTACGTCCCCCACCATCCCAAGAAGATCGCGCTCTTCTTCACCGCCATGCGCAAGTTCGCGGCTCGACTGGAATCGGAGGGCTGGCGCGTGGCCTACACAAGGCTCGACGATCCCGACAACGCGGGCAGCATTCCCGGCGAACTTCTCCGCCGCGCCGAGGAGACCGGCGCGCGGGAAGTCATCGCGACCGAGCCCGGCGAATGGCGGCTGATCGGCCTTCTGGACGACCTTCCGCTCCCCGTCACCCAGCACGAGGACGACCGCTTCCTCGCCTCCCACGCCGAGTTTCAGCGCTGGGCCGAGGGACGCAAGGAGCTTCGGATGGAGTGGTTCTACCGCGAGATGCGGCGGAAGAGCGGGCTCCTGATGGAGGGCGCCGCCCCCGCGGGCGGCAAGTGGAACTACGACCACGAGAACCGCAAACCCGCGCAGGGCGATCTCTTCCGCGCAGGGCCTCCGGCATTCGACCCCGACGAGACGGTCGAGGAGGTTCTGGCGCTGGTCGAGACCCGTTTCCCCGACCATTTCGGCACGCTGCGCCCCTTCCGCTTCGCGACCGACGCAGGCGGCGCGCAGCAGGCGCTCGACCACTTCCTCGCCCATCACCTCGCGGAATTCGGCACCTACCAGGACGCGATGCTGTCCGGCGACCGGTTCCTCCACCATTCGCTTCTCTCGGCCTACATGAACATCGGCCTTCTGGACCCGCTCGAGGTCTGCCGCCAGGCCGAGGCCGTCTGGAAAGAGGGCCGCGCCCCGATCAATTCCGTCGAGGGCTTCATCCGCCAGATCATCGGCTGGCGCGAATACATGCGGGGCGTCTATTTCCTCGAAGGCCCCGACTACCCCCGCCGCAACAGGCTCAACCAGCAGCGCAAGCTCCCCGCGCTCTACTGGGGCGGCGAGACGCGCATGAACTGCCTCGCCCATGCCGTCCGCCAGACCGGCGAAGACGGCTACGCCCACCACATCCAGCGGCTCATGGTGACGGGCAACTTCGCGCTTCTGGCGGGCGTCACGCCTGCGGAGGTGCACGAATGGTATCTCTCGGTCTACTGGGACGCGATCGAATGGGTCGAGGCGCCGAACACGGTGGGGATGAGCCAGTTCGCGGACGGCGGGATCGTGGGGTCGAAGCCCTATGTTTCGTCGGGCGCCTACATCGACCGGATGTCGGACTATTGCGGCGGCTGCGCCTATTCGGTGAAGACGAAGACGGGGCAGGGGGCCTGTCCCTTCAACCTGCTCTACTGGCATTTTCTCGACCGTCAGAGGCACCGGTTCCAGAACAATCCCCGCATGGCGCAGATGTACCGGACATGGGACCGTATGGAGGCCGACAAGCGCCGCACGATCCTGACGGAGGCCGGGCGGTTCCTCGACCGGATGTCGGCGGGCGAGGTCGTCTGAACATCCTTCCGCGGAACAGGCGGACCGCGGCGGGGTTCTCCACCCGGGACGCGCTGACGCGTCGGAGATGGAGAAAGCCATGATGAAGAGACTTGTCACAACCCTCGGCGCGGCGGTCGCGTGCGGCACCGCTCTTTTCGCGCAGGAAACGGACGCGCAGGAAACGGACATGACAACCGACGAGACGCGGATCGAGCTGTCCGCGGTTCCGCCGTCGATCATGGAGGCGGCGCGGAACGCGGTGGAAGTCGAATTCACCTACGCCCGCCTCGAACAGGAGCCGGGCGGTCTCACCTACGAGCTTGGCGGCAAGACCCCGGACGGCATGAACGTCGAGGTCGATCTTCTCGAGGACGCGACGGTCGAGGAGGTCGAGCGTCAGCTCCCCTCCATGGAGGACGTGCCGGCCGAGATCAGCGACGCCGTGATGAGCGAATACCCCGGGTTCGAGGCGGCGCTGATCGAGGCGGTCGAGGTCAACGAGGAACTGCTCCGCTACGAGTTCGAAGGCATGGCGGACGGCGAAGACCTGCTCCTCGAGGTGACGGTGCTGGGAAACATCCTGAGCACCTCCACGGAGGACTGAGCGGTCACGTACCCGCCCCTTTCGGTCACGTGAAGAAGCGGCCAAGTCAGGGCTGGCGAGCTGTTGTTCGGCAGGCCGTGTCGCGCCCCGAGCGAGACGACTAGCGGTCCACGAACTTGTTGAACCGGCTCGTGCCGCCTTCCGATGTCTCGTCCTGGTAGAGGAAGGCGAGTTTCCGGTCCTCGAAGATCTCGAAGAACGTGTCCCAGTCGATCTCCTCCAGCCGCTCTTCGGGCTCCTGAAAGTCGATCCTGAGAATGCCGCCGACATCGGCGGTCTCTTCAACCCGCGCGGGCCGTCCGCCCCGGCTCTCGGCCCATGTCCTGATCGTGTCGTGGTCGGTCGTGGTCTTGCTGTCGTGGTCGGTCATCGGTGTCTCCTCGATTGCTGCCGAGAGAACGCCGGACCGCACGCGCGAGGTTCCGCAAGACCGACCCTCGACTCTCTCCTTCAGGTTTTCTTCAAAAAGCGAGGGCGTGTGCTAGCGTCGTCCGACCGGGCGGGCGAGACTGCCGGATGCCGGATGCCGGATGCCGGATGCCGGATGCCGAATGTCGACGGGTCGGGTCATCGTCGTGTCGCTGACGCTGGCCCGCGCGACCATGGCGTTCCAGTTTCAACTCCTGCCGGCCAATCGCTCCGATCTATCTCGGCGAGATGGGACCCGGCTATGCCGCCTTCGGCGCGCGCACCGGCGCCAATCTTCTTCCCGGAGCCGTCGCCTCCCTTGCGAGCATCGTGCTCGTCGATGCGACCGAGGCCGCACCGATCGGGCTCGCAAACCTCCTGTTCCTCGTCGGCATCGCGCTCCGGGGCGTGTTCCGCTTCTCGCAAGCCCAACTGCCACAGCAACAGCCGGTGGCGAGGTAGGACGACCTCACTCGGCCGGAGCGGTCTCCTCGGAGGGTTCCGGCGTCTCGGGCGCGGCGTCTCCGTCGCCACCGCCCTGGTCCAGCGCGCCGTCGACCCACGTCCCGCTCACCACGTCGCCGGAGGCGAAGCGGATCGTGCCTTCGCCCTGCCGCTTGCCGTCGACGAACATCCCCTCGTAGACGTCGCCGTTCGAATAGGTCGCGACACCCATGCCGTTGATCTCGCCGTCCTGCCATTCGCCGGTGTAGGTGAAGCCCTCGGGCATCGTGATCGTGCCCTGCCCCTCGCGCTCGCCATCGATGAACTGGCCCTCGTAGACGGTGCCGTCGGCATACGTGGCCTTGCCCTGGCCGTGCCGCCTGCCGTCCTGCCATTCCCCCTCGTAGCGATAGCCGTCGGGATAGGTCATCACACCGTATCCGTGGTTCTTGGCATCCTTGAACGCGCCTTCGTAGACGAGCCCGTTGGCGTAGGTCGCCCGGCCCTCGCCCTCGATGACGCCGGCGACCCAGTCGCCCTCGTAGGTGTTGCCGTCGGGATAGACGATCCTGCCCGTCCCGTGGGCGAGGTCATTCTCGAATGTGCCCTCGTAGACGGAGCCGTCGGGATAAGTCACGCGGCCTTCGCCCTCGATCCGGCCATTCTGCCATTGCCCGACGTAGGTGTAGCCGTCGGTGCCGGTGAACGTGCCCTGACCGTGGCGCTGGTCGTCCCGGAACTCTCCCTCGTAGACGTCACCGTTGGCGTAGGTCACCATGCCGGTGCCCTGACGCTTTCCGTCCACGAAATCGCCCGTGTAGACATCGCCGTTGGGCTGGGTGAGCGTCCCCGTCCCGTTGATCTGGCCGCCCGCCCATTCGCCGGTGTAGGTGAGCCCGTCGGGCATGGTCAGCGTGCCCTGCCCTTCGCGCTGGCCGCGGACGAGGTCGCCTTCGTAGACCGCGCCGTCGGGGTACTCGATCCGGCCCTGGCCTTCCTTGATCCCGTTGGCCCAGGTGCCCTCGTAGACGTAGCCGTTCGGGCTCTCCATCCGGCCGAAACCGTCGTGCAGCGCGTCGCGGAAGCCGCCTTCGTAGCGCACGCCGTTGGCATAGACCGCCACCCCCTCGCCGGTGATCTGGCCCTCGGACCATTCGCCTTCGTAGGTGCCGCCGTCGGCGAAGGTGATCTTGCCCATCCCGTCGGGCTTGCCCGCGACGAACTCGCCCTCGTAGACCGAGCCGTTGGGAAAGCGCGCGGTGCCCATGCCGCGGATCTCGCCGTCGACCCATTCGCCGGAGTACTCGTAGCCGTTCGGCAGCCGGTAGGTGCCCTGGCCGTGCTGCTTGCCGTCCTTGAAGGTGCCTTCGTAGACGCCGCCGTCCTCGTACTGCTTCGTGACGACCGGATCCGACTGGCCGAGCGCGGCGAACGGCATGAGGGCGGCGAGCCCCAGCCCCCACGCATATCGAGAGACCGCTGTCTTCAGCATGTGAACCTTCAACCCCCGCTGCTCTGGTTCGGCCCGTTTCCGGGGCGCGGAGCCAAACCTAGACAAGCCCCGGACCCCCCGCAACGCTTTTTGCCCCTCACGACTTTTCCCCAACGCGTGTTCTGCTAAGACACCTTGGAACAGCAAGGATTTTCCGGATGGCCGAACGCTTCCGCCTGACGCTCGCCCAGCTGAACCCGACGGTCGGAGACTTCGCCGCGAACGCGCGCCTCGTCCGCGAATCCTGGGATGCGGCGAAGGCCGCGGGCGCGGACATGATCGCCTTTCCGGAAATGTTCGTCACCGGCTACCAGGTGCAGGACCTGCCCATGAAGCCTGCCTTCACCGCGCACGCGATGCGGGTGATCGAGGAGATCGCGCGCGATTGCGCCGATGGCCCCGCGATCGGGATCGGCGGGCCGTTCGCGGACGAGCATCATCTCTTCAACGGCTACTGGGTGCTCGAAGGCGGCAAGATCCGCGCCCGCGTCTTCAAGCACCACCTCCCGAACGACACCGTCTTCGACGAAGTCCGTGTCTACGACACCGGTCACATCGCCGGGCCCTACCGCGTCGGACCGCTCCGCATCGGGACGCCGATCTGCGAGGACGCCTGGTTCGAGGACGTGGCCGAGGCGCTGGCCGAGAGCGGGGCCGAGATCCTGCTGGTCCCCAACGGATCGCCCTACTACCGCGGCAAGCAGGAGGTGCGTCAGACGCTCATGGTCTCCCGCACGGTCGAGACGGGCCTGCCGCTCGTCTACCTCAACCTCTCAGGCGGGCAGGACGATCAGGTTTTCGACGGCGCGAGCTTCGTGCTGAACCCGGGCGGACGGCTCGCCGTGCAGTGCCCGTTTCTCGAGGAAGGTCTCTACCACGTCGACTTCGAGGAGACCGGGAATGGCTGGCGCGCGGTCGAGGGGGCGAAGGCCGGCCTGCCCGACGAATGGGAGGCCGACTACCACGTGATGGTCGTGGCGCTGCGCGACTACCTCCGCAAGTCCGGCTTTTCGCACGTCCTCCTCGGGCTTTCCGGCGGCGTCGACTCCGCCATCGTCGCCACGATCGCCGCCGACGCGATCGGACCCGACAAGGTGCGCTGCGTGATGCTGCCCTCGCCCTTCACCTCCGAGCATTCGCTCGAGGACGCGGCGGAGGTGGCCCAGAACCTCGGTTGCAGGATCGACACCGTGCCGATCACGGGATCCTTCGAGGCGGTCAACGACGCGCTCGCGCCGGTTTTCGCAGGGATGGACGAGGACATCACCGAGGAGAACATCCAGTCGCGGCTGCGCGGCCTGATGCTCATGGCGCTCTCGAACAAGTTCGGGGAGATGCTGCTGACGACCGGCAACAAGTCCGAGGTCGCGGTGGGCTACGCCACGATCTACGGCGACATGTCGGGCGGCTACAACCCGATCAAGGATCTCTACAAGACCCGCGTGTTCGAGACCTGCCGCTGGCGGAACGACAATCACCGGCCGTGGATGATGGGGCCGCCGGGCGAGGTGATCCCGCCCCGCGTGATCGAGAAGCCCCCTTCGGCCGAGCTTCGCGCGGACCAGGCCGACGCCGACAGCCTGCCGCCCTACGAGGTGCTCGACCCGATTCTCGAAATGCTCGTCGACGGCGACAGGTCGGTCGAGGAGGTGGTCGCCAGGGAATACGGCCGCGCGATGGTCCAGCGGGTCGAGCGCCTCGTCTACCTTTCGGAATACAAGCGCTTTCAGGCCGCCCCCGGTCCGCGCCTGACCGGCCGCGCCTTCTGGCTCGACCGGCGCTATCCGATCGTGAACCGCTGGCGCGACCCCGGCTGATCCGGCGGCCGCGGCGGAGGCCCTGACGGACCCGCGTCCGGCCGTCCGCCGACCGTTCGCCCGGTTCACCCGATCCTCACCTCCCGCCCGCAGTCTGCCCCGCGAAGCTTCCGGGCGGGGAGACCCGCCTGACCGACAGATCACCGGCCCCGAAGACCGCCTCTCACCAAGGCGCAGGGGTTGTCCGCACCGCGCAAGGCCGCGCCGGAAGGCGCCGGTCAGGACATTCGGGATCGCCCTCGTGGCGGCGCCGTCACTCCCTCTCCCCGCGATACGGCCACAGGCAGAGAATGCACCAACAGGCCGCGCCTTCCGCGCCGGTCTGCGATGGCGCACATATGCTCTGTGGGAATTCCCAACAGACAAGGCGCGGGCGCGTACCTACCTCTGAAGCGAAGTTGGAACCCAGAGGAACGCAAAATGTCCACGCCAAAGATTCTCGTCGCCTTCTACTCGACCTACGGCACCAGCCATGCGGTCGCCGAAACCGCCGCCAAGGCCACCCGCGAGGCCGGCGCGGAGGTCCGCCTCGTCCGCTTCGCCGAAACCGCGCCGGAAGAGGTCGTGAACGGCCAGGAGGCGTGGAAGGCGCAACTCGAGAAGATGGCCCACATTCCCGTCATCACGCATGACGACATGGTCTGGGCCGACGGTTACTTCTGGACCGCGCCCACTCGCTACGGATCCGCGCCGAGCCAGGTCCGCGCCTTCATCGACACGCTCGGGCCGCTCTGGATGCAAGGCAAGCTCGCGAACAAGACCTTCAGCGCGACAACCTCGGCCCAGAACGCCCACGGCGGTCAGGAGACGACGCTCGTCGGGCTCTACACGAGCGTCATGCACTGGGGCGCCATCGTCGTCGCACCGGGCTACACCGACGCCTCGATCTCCGCGGCAGGCGGCAATCCCTACGGCTTCTCGACGAATGCCGGAGGCTTCGACGATGCCGGCAAGGCGGCGGTCGCCCACCAGGCCAAGCGTCTCGCCGAAATGACCGCGAAGATCGCGGCGCGTGAATCCGTCGCCGCCTGAGACGCATCGTGCGGGGGGGTCAGACCTCCCGCGCGACGCAGTCCGCCATCAAGGAGTCGGTCACGCCCCGGTCGCAGAGCCGCGTGGCCTCGGTCGTGACCGCGGCGCTTGCCGCCGATACCCCGTAGCGCAGGCAGTCGGGCAGCGCGTCGCCCCGGGCGAGCGCGAAGGCGAAGGCGCCGACGAAGCTGTCGCCCGCCCCGACTTTGCTTACCACGCTCACCGGCCGCTCGGTGACCGCGTGCCACCGACCCTCCCGCGAGGCGAGCACCGATCCGTCCGCGCCGCGCGCGACGATGATGACGCTGGCGACGTTCTTCGCCACGAGGTCCGAGGCGAACTCCGCCGTGTCCTCGGCGCGGGGCAGGGGGCGCCCGGCCAGCTCCTCGGCTTCCTCGCCGTCCATCCTGAGCACGTAGATCGAGGGATGCGAGGTCTCCACGAGGTTGAACAGCGCCGGCCCCGACGTGTCCACGATCAGCCGCGCCGCGCGCTCGGCCACGTGACCGGCGAGAATGGCGGGAAAATTCTTCGCGACGCCCGGCGGCTGGCTGCCCGAAAGCACGACGAGCGTGTCGGTTCCCGTCGCCTGGTCGAGCGTGTCGAGGGCGCGCTCCACGTCCGTCTCCGTCCACTCCGGACCAGGCAGGACGAAGCGATACTGCTCGCCCGTTTCCTGATCGGTGACCGAGACGGACTGGCGCGTTTCGCCCGGACCCTGGAAGCCCACGGTCGCGATGCCTTCCTGCGCGAGCAGTTCGAGACAGCGTGCCCCGGTGCCGCCGCCGATCGCGACGAGCGCGGTCGAGCGGCCGCCGAGAAGGCGAATCGCGCGGCTCACGTTGATGCCGCCGCCGCCCGGGTCGACCTCGGGCGCGGTGCAGCGGAGCTTCAGTTCGGGAACCACGCGCGGCGCGCTCGTCGACAGGTCGACGGTCGGGTTCAGCGTGACGGTGATGATGTTGATCATGTCTGCGCATTCGATGTTAGCGGTATCGAGGCGCAATATGGGACGGCCGGCACAGAAGTGCCAGCCATGAACCTGCGTGAAATCAGCCCAGCATCATCTGGTAGCTGACGGGGACGTAATGGAATCCGTCGCCTCGCGTGTCGATGTAGCCCATGCCCGGGAACGGCATGTGGTAGCCGATCACCGGCATCCGCTCGGCCGCCGCCATGCCGAGCACGCGCCGCCGCGATTGCGCCGCCGCCGCCTTGTCGGCGTCGAATCGCACCTCCCAGTCGGGGTAGGCCACCGACCAGACGTAGTGGTTGGCGAGATCGGCCATCAGGAGCAGCTGGCTGCCGGCCGACTCGAGCCTGTAGACCATGTGCCCCGGCGTGTGCCCGAAGGCCGCCGTGCCGGTGATCCCCGATGCCACCTCGGCGCCGTCGCCGATGAACGTGAAGCGGTCCGCGAGCGGGCGCACCTTCGCCTCGAACCCGTCGTTGCCGGCCGCCGCCCAGTGATCGAACTCGGCCTGGCCGGTGACGTAGCGGGCGTTGGGGAAGGTCGGTGTGCCGTCCTCTCCCGTCAGCCCGCCGATGTGGTCGCCGTGCATGTGGGTGATGACCACCGTGCCGATGTCGCCCGTCGCATAGCCCGTGGCCTCGAGCGCCGAGGCGATGCCGGGGCCGTTGAGCCCGGTGTCGAACAGGACGAGCTCGGACCCGGTGTCGACCACGGTCGGCGTGAAGAAAAACTGCGCCTTGTCGGTCGGAATGAAGTTCGCCGCGCTCACCTCGGCGAACTCCTCGGGCGAGACGCTCATGCCGAAGATCGACTGTGGATCGTCGACGGTGCGCGTCCCGGCGAGCAGCGTCGAGACCTCGAAATCGCCCAGCATGAAGCTGTGCTTCTGCGCGTTGGGCGGCGTCATGCTCATGCCCTGGGCGGTTGCCGGGCCTGCCGTCGCGGCCGCCGCGAACGGCAGCGCCGCACCGCTGAGAAGCGTCTGGCGTCGTGTCAGTCTCATGGGTCTCTCCCTGTCCCTGTCGGTTTCCGTTGCGTCAAGGATAGACCGGGGACCGGAGCGGACCAGTCGGGACGGATGCACAGGGTCTTGGAATTTCCGCACAGCCGGCGGGCAAGGCCCAAGCGAGAGATGGCCGAGGTCGCGAAGAGGCGGCGTACGGCCTGCAAACGCCCGGTTGCGCCGGACAAGGCAAGTGGTATCCTGCGCATCAACTGGCTGAGGCTCTGACTTGCTCTTTGGTTGGGCCGACGACGCGGCCGCCCGAGGACAGTGCAATGAAGAGTTCCTTTCTGAAATGGAGCGTACTGGCGGTCCTCGTCTTGCTGCTGGTGGGAGCGTTCGTCGTAGTCGGTGGAAGCTATTTCGAGCACAGACGGCTGGTGGCGCTGGAGACGGAAGCTCATCCGGCCCCCGGCACGCTCGTGGATGTCGAAGCCGACAGCGCGGTCCGTGACCCGTTCAGCAGCGGCTCCCTGCACGTCTACGCGGAAGGCCAAGGCGACCCCACCCTCGTGTTCCTGTCCGGCTTCGGAACGAGCTCTCCCTACTTCGATTTCAAATCGCTGTTTGAGAGGCTGTCCGACGATTACCGGGTCGCCGTGGTGGAACGCTACGGATACGGGTGGAGCGACATCAGCGATCGTACGCGCGATCTGGAGACCGTCCTCGGCGAATCGCGCACAGCGTTGCGGCGTGCAGGAGAAGGTCCGCCATACGTGCTTTTCCCACATTCCATGGCTGGTTTGGAAGCCGTTTATTGGGCACAAGAACACCCGGAAGAGATAGAGGCGATCATCGGCCTCGACCCTCTCGTCCCGGGCTACTACGAGGCCACCGAAGACGGAGCATCGCTTTCACCCCTGGTCACGTTCCTGGCGCGCACTGGGCTCATGCGATCCGGGCCTGATGTCTTCGCTACGAACTTCCCTGCCATGGTCGAGGGGCGGCTCACGACGGAAGAGGCCGCGATCGCCGAGACCATCTTCATGCGCCGCACCAAGACGCCGGACATGTGGGCCGAGGCCCGCGTGCTTCCGGAGAACGCGGCCACCGTTTCGGCAGGCGAATTGCCGGACGTGCCCTTCCACGCCTTCATCTCCGAGTCCCAGCCCGAGATCTGGAAGGAAACCGTGGCGGGCTATGCACAGGAGACTGGAGGGCAGGCCTTTGTCCTTGACGCCGGACACTACCTTCACGTTGAAAGACCGCGCCTGATTGCCGAGAGGAGCGACGCGCTCATCGAGGAGGCCGTGACAAACTGACATTCGGCGATCCGGAAAGAGTTCGCACCCAATCCGGTTGTCTTGGTCGAGTGTCCGATCCCATGCTCCCTGCCAGGCGCTGCACGGCCGCGGCAGACCATGTTCAAAGTCTGAGACGTGGACGGAGCTGCCGTTTGACCTTCGGCCGATCAGCGATGCCGCCACACCTTGACTGCGGAAAACACGAGGATTACCGCGAGCGCCGGGATCAGGATGCGTCCGGGGACAACGCCCAGCAACATGCCTCCGATGAAGGTCCCGACGATGGATCCTGCCGCCATGATCAGAACGAAGGACCTGTTCCGCCCGAGCACCACGAAACTCTGGTCCTGGCTGTATCTGGCAAATCCCACAAGCATGGTCGGCAAACTCACCGCGAGGGACAGCGATCCGGCCAGCTTGATGTCGGCCCCGAACACGAGGACGAGCGTGGGGATCAGCAATTCGCCACCGGCAACGCCCATGAGCGATGCCACGACGCCGATCCCGAACCCAAGAGTGACACCGGCGGCTAGCTGCGCCGCTCCCGCCACTGCCACCCCCGACGCGGTTACGTCGTGGCCAAACAGCAAGACGGCGGCGATGCCGACCATCAGGACGGCCAGCACCTTGTAGAGCGTTTCGGATTTCAGGCGCGTTGCCCAACCTGCGCCGACCCATGCGCCAAGCAGGCTGCCTGCCAAAAGGTTAAGGATGATCGGCCAGTTGGCCGCGATGTCCTCCAACGGGACGGTTTCCGCCCGGAAAGGCAAGGCAGTCGCGACGACGGCAAGGCTCATGGCCTTGTTCAGGATAACCGCCTCCAGCGCGCCAAAGCGGAACACGCCGATCAGGAGTGGCAACCGGAACTCCGCGCCCCCAAGCCCGATCAAGCCGCCAAGCGTTCCGATGATGGCTCCGCCGCCAAAGGCGGCGGGCAGGTTGCGCTGTGTGGTCGAGGCCCGCTGATCGCTCATGTCCGATATGTACGTTCAAATATTTCCGATTTGCCACCCGTGAAACCTGCTCGTTTCGTCGATCAGGGCCACCCGATCTCTGACAAGCAGACAAAAAGATCTTCGATCCGGGCCCCGGGGTCGCGTCGTCGCCCCGGCTGACCCATGCTGCGGCTGTCTCTTGGCCGGGCTACCAGATCTGTTCCGGAGACCGGGGCCAGCGCGACATGTTCAGTTCGCCCAGCGCGCGCAGCCTGGCATATGCGGCCTCGCAGAGCGCCTGGCAATCGTCCAGCGCCTCGGCAAAGCGGGCCTCGCTGAATTCGCCGAGCAGCCGAGCGGCCAGGTCCCCTTCGCCGGCCTCCAGAAGAACCTCGGCGGTCCTCAGGATATCAGGCAGTCGGGCATTCGTGTCTGCCTCGACCGCGCGCCAATGGGTCCAGATCTCGGTGAGGATCGGGTCGGGCTTCTGAAAAGCCAGATGCATCAGCCGTTTGAAGGCGTGAAAGGCCGACGGACCCGCCTCGATTCCCTGGGGCACCAGAGACACCGTGTCGGGGTCATTCTCTTCCTTGCGGCGATCGAGGAAGCGGTGGCTTTCACCTTTCGTCAGGTAGCGGTGCTGTCGCCATGCGTGCGGCACCGATGGCTGTCCCAGAAAGACCGGCAAGAGCGGCGCCGTGACCGGACCTACCGCCGCGTGCCACAACATGCGCAGCGCGTCGTGGGAGGGATGGCCGAGAGGCACCACCTGACCGTAACCTGCCGTGTCGCCGGTCAGACGCGACGTGCTGATCGACCAGAAGACATCCTCAAGCCCGATCTTCCCGGGCCGCGCGGCGCGTTTGCGCATCTCCTCCTCGATCCAGATCACGCCGGCCCAGCGATGCTTGCCGTCGCCATAGACGTGGTTGACGTGGAACCGCCCATCGTCGGGCGACCACCAGCCCTGTTCGCGGGCCGTATCGAAGAAATGGGGCGGGAAACGGAAGTCTTCGTTGGGCGCGTCGGGGATTTCGCCGATATTGCCGGGACGCGAGGCGCGGATGCTGTCGGGGCCCAGCCGTTCGGCGCACCAGAGCCCCTTCCCGCCGGCGAATTCGATCACCACCCAGGCCTCGTCGGGATCGGCGATCATGTGGGAATTGCCGCCATAGGTGGAGTAGCCATGCTCGGCGATGAGCCGCCCGATCAGCTCCACGCCTTCGCGTGCGCTGCGCGCACGCTCCACGACGATCCGCGCGAGGTCGGAATAGTTCGGACCGGTCTGGTCCTCGGGCGTCATGGCGATCAGCTCGGCCCGCGAGGTGGACCAGATGTCGCGCACCGCCACTCCGCATTCGTTCAGCCCGCCATTGGTCAGCGGGGCCGGCACGCCGAGGTAGTAGCTGTAGCTCACGCGCATGTTGCGCAGGGTCTCGCGGGCCTGCGGGATTTCGGTGAGGTGGCCGGGCATGTCCGCCTCCGGCGTGACGCCCACCGTTATCCGGCTGCCCTCCGGATGCGTCGCGCGCGGGCATATCTCCAGCCAGTGACTGCTGGGCTCGTCGCCGTAACCGGCGAGATAGGCCAGTCCGTCGGCTGTGTGGTCGCGCCCGATGTAGATCCCGTAGCTCATGTCCTGGTCTCGTCGCCGTCCGTCAGTGCAGTGGGAAGTGACATGCGTGGCGGCGTCCGTCCGCCATCGTCACATGAGCCGGTTTCCCGGTCCGGCAGCGATCCTGCGCCAGAGGACACCGCGCCGCGAAATCGCAGCCCTCGGGCCGGTTGAGCAGGCTTGGCACTTCGCCGGAAATCGACACGTGCTTGCGTCGCCGGTCGGGATCGGGCTGCGGCACGCCGTCGACCAGCGCACGGGTGTAGGGATGGACCGGGCGGTCGAATACCTCCGCGGTGCGGCCCTCCTCCACGATGCGCCCGAGGTACATGATGGCCAGGCGGTCGGCGATATGGCGTACCACCGGCAGGTTGTGGGTGATGATCAGGTAGCCCAGCCCGTGCTCGGCCTGAAGGTTCGCCATCAGGTTGAGGATTTCGCCCTGCACCGATACGTCCAGCCCCGCCGTCGGCTCGTCGGCTATGATCAGCTTGGGGTTCAGGGCCAGCGCGCGCGCCACGCCGACACGCCGGGCCTGCCCGCCGGACAACTCGTGCGGATAGCGTGACAGGAACGGTTTCGGAAGGCGCACCATCTCGGCCAGCCGCTCGGCCTCGGCGTCCAGGTCGACCCCGGTCACGCCGTGGATCTGGAACGGTTCGGTGATCAGGGCGCGCACGGACTTGCGCGGGGAGAGCGAGCCCACGGGGTCCTGGAACATCATGGCCATGTCCCGGCGCAGCGGCTTGAACCGCGATTCGGGCATGTTGTGCGTGTCCTGACCTTCGAAGCGCACGCGCCCGGCTTGCGCCTGGACGAGGTTGAGCACGGTGCGCCCCAGGGTCGTCTTGCCCGACCCGCTTTCGCCGACCAGCCCGACGGTCTCGCCGGAGGCCACGCTGAGGCTGACGTCGAGGACCGCGTCGACATGGCGTTGCCTGATCCCCTTGAGGCGCGCGCGCAAGCGGCCCACGGTTTCGAACTGCACGTTGAGATCGGTCACTTCGAGCAGGGGATCGTCGCGCCTGACGCGGGCGGGCTTTCTCGCACTCGCCTCGCCCTGTCCCACGGTCGTCACGTCCAGCGGCGGTGGCCAGGCCGTGTCGTGATGCGGCCCGTCCAGAAGGTGGCACCGCGCGAGGCTCATGCCGCCACGGGCGACATCGGGAGGCGTTTTTTCGCGGCAGATCGGCATGGCGCGCTGGCAGCGCGGCGCGTAGATGCAGCCCGACAGCGACCGGGTCAGGTCCGGAATGTCCCCGGGGATGACCGGGAGCTTGCGCGAGACGTCGTCGATCCGCGCCGGATCGCATTCCAGCAATGCGCGCGTATAGGGGTGCTGCGCGTTGTGGAAGATCTCGCGCACGTCGCCCGCCTCGATCACCTCGCCCGCATACATCACGACCACGTCGTCGCAGAGTTCGGCGATCAGACCCAGGTTGTGCGACACGACGACCACGGTCGCGTCCAGCTCCTTTTGCAGGTCCTGCAACAGGTGGATGATCTGCGCCTCCATCGTCACGTCGAGCGCCGTGGTCGGCTCGTCCGCCAGCAAGAGCTGCGGCCCCGTGAGAAGCGCCATGGCGATGCCCGCGCGCTGGCGCATGCCGCCCGAGAAATGGTGCGGGTACTGGTCGATGCGCTTGTCGGGATCGGGAATCCCGACCTTGCCAAGCATCTCCACCGCCATGCGCCGTTTCTCGGCCGTCGAGGCGTTGCGACGCCGGTAGAGGACGTCCCGCATCTGCGTGCCGTAGGTCAGCACGGGGATCTGGCTGGTCATCGGGTCCTGGAAGACGACCGAGATCTCTTCTCCGCGCGTGGCGCGCAGCTGCGGCTCGCTCGCGTGAAGCAGGTCGCGGTCCCCGAACCGGACCTCGCCAGCCACGACCTCGGCATTCTTGGCCAGAAGCCCGAGCAGCGCCCAGAGAACGGTCGATTTCCCCGATCCGCTTTCGCCGACGATGCCCACGATGCGCTTCTTGCGGATCGGGAAGGAGACGTCGCGCAGCGCCTTGACCCGGCCGCGCGGGGTGCGGAAATCGACCGACAGGTTGCGGATGTCGAGCAGCGCCTCGGACCCCGCGATCGCGTCTTTCGGCATATCAGCGTCCTTTCCCCATGCGCGGATCGAAGATGTCGCGCAGCGCTTCGCCAAGGAAAGTGAAGCCCAGCGTGGTCAGGATCAGCGGTATTCCCCCGGCAATCACCATCCACGGCGCGTCGCGGATCACGAGATAGCCTTCGTTCAGGATCGTGCCCCAGCTTGCCGTTGGCGGCAGCACGCCCAGCCCGAGGAAGCTCAGCCCCGCCTCGACGGTGACCACGACGGGTACGTCCATCGCGGCCAGGATCAGCAGCGGCCCGACCACATTGGGCATCACGTGGTGCAGCAGGGTGCGCGACATGCTGGCGCCCAGAGACCTTTCGGCGAGGATGAAATCGGTGTTGCGCAGGGTCAGCGTGGCCGTGCGCGCGACGCGGGCATATTGCGGGATCGAGGTGATGATGACGATGGCCAGAACCATGCCGAGGCTGGGGCCCGTCAGTGCCACGGTGGCCAGCGCCAGGACGATCGTGGGAAAGGCGCGCACGGTGTCGAAGAGCAGCAACAGAAGGTTGTCGAGCCAGCGCGGCCCGAACCCGGCGATCATGCCGAGGATCAAGCCGACGACAAGGGCCACTGACACACCGATTGCGGCGATCTTCAGGGCGACGCGCCCGCCGTAGAGGATGCGAGAGAACGTATCGCGGCCAAGCTGATCGGTCCCCGCCGGATGCTCCCAGCTCGGACCGGACAGCCGGGACGGCACGTCCAGCGCGTTGGGATCGTAAGGCGCCAGCCAAGGCGCGAAGATAGCGCTGGCGAAGAACAGCGTGACGAGGATGAGCCCGGTCAGACCCTGCCAGTTGGTCAGGAACATGCGCAGCTTTTCGCGGCGCTCGCGGGCGGCGGATTCGCGGAACTCGGCGTCGGACACGTAATCGGGCAGGCCCGATGCATCGACCGCCGGAATCCCGGTCTCGATTTCAGAGCGATTCACGGACACGGGGATCATACCAGGCTATGAGGATGTCGGACATCAGGACGACGAGGATGTAGAGGCCGGTGGCCACCAGCACCGCGCCCTGCACGATCGGGAAGTTGCGCGCCATGACGGCGTCGAAAATCAGTTTGCCGATGCCGGGCCGGGCAAAGATGATCTCGGCGAAGACGGTCGATGAGATCAGGCCGCCGAAGCCCATGCCGATCAGCGTGATCGTGGGCAGGATGGCCACACGCAGCGCATAGCCGAAGATCACCCGCCTTGGACGCAGGCCGAAAGCGCGGGCCGACCGGATGTAGTTCTCGCCCATCACCTCCAGCATCGAGGCCCGCACCATGCGAGCAAGGTAGCCGACCCAGCTCAGCCCGATGGCGAAGGCGGGCAGCACCAGATGGGTCAACTGGTCGCCAAGATCGCCGGGATCCCCCGCGCCAATGGCCGGCAGCCAGCGCAGGTGGACGGCGAAGATGAGCAGCGCCCAGATGGACACGAGGAAGGAGGGGACCGCGATCGTGCCCACGGACAGCACGCCGGTCACCCGGTCGAGCCAGCTGTTGGGCTTGACCGCGGCAAGGCAGCCGAGCGGGATGCCCAGCAGCATCGCCCAGCCCATTCCGGCGAAGACCAGGGCCAGCGTGAAGCCGATCCGTTCCATGATGATCGCCGTCACGGGCCTGTCGGAGAAGACGTCCAGCCCCAGATCGCCCGTGATGGCATTGCCGATATAGATCAGGAACTGGCGCCAGACCGGCTCGTCCAGATGCATCTTTTCCGCGTATCGGGCGATCGCCTCGGGCGTGGCGCGCGGCCCCAGCGCGATGGTCGCCGGATCCCCGGGAATGAGATGCAACAACGAGAACAGCACCAGCACGACGAGGCAGATCACCCCCGCCGACAACCCCAGGCGCTTGGTCAGGTAATAGAGCACATGCGCCCTCCTCTCGACCGGGTGCTCGGTGTCCCGGCCCGCGTCGCACAGGGCGCCTCGCGCGGGCCGGGCAGAGTTCGCGCGCGGTCAGGTCCGGCTGAACCTGCGGTAGTTCAGTTCGCCGGACGGAGCGGCGTTCACCGCCACGTCGGTCCTGTGCACGAAGGCTTCCGGTTCATGATTGATCCACACATAGGCGCCGGTGTTCTCCATGATCTCCTGCATGCGCAGATAGATGTCATGGCGCTTCTGCGGGTCGGTCTCGTCGATGCCTTCCTGATACAGACGATCGAATTCGTCGTCCGTCCAGCGCTCCCAGTTCCAGACCCCGACCTGATCCGAGGTGAACCACTGCGTGGCCTCGTACGGATCGGGCGTGGTGCCGAACCGCATGAGCCAAAGCTCCAGGTCCTGCCAGGTGTCGCCCTTGCTCTCCTGACCCATCTCCCAGAACGGGCCGCCGTCGAGCGGCAGCACGGCGACGGTGATCCCGACCTGCATCAGGTTCGCCTGAACGATCTGCGCCGCCAGCATCCGTTCCTGGTTGTTGAGCGTGCGCAGGGTGAGCTGCAGCCCGGATGCCCCGGCCTCGGCCAGGAGCGCGCGGGCCTTGTCGGGGTCGTAGCTGTAACCGCTGCTCTCGCGCTGGCCGGTCAGGCCCGGGCAGATGATGCCATGGGATTTGGCCGTGGTGCCCGAATAGGCGCCCTGAAGGATCGTGTCCACGTCCACGGCGTGCTGGATCGCCTGGCGTATGCGAATGTCCTGCAATTTCGGATGTTCGGTGTTCATGCCCATCCACATGTATTGCAACTGGCCCGCGACAGCGATCCCGGTGCCCTCGGGCATGTTTTTGGTGTACCGGGCCAGCGTGTCGGCCCCGACTTCGGTGCAGTCCAGTTCCCCGGCTTCGAAAGCCAGTTCCGCCGCCTTCACCTCGGTGATGACATTGCATTCGATCCGGTCGAAAGCGGGTTTCGGGCCGGTCCAGTCGGGGTTGGCGCTGAACACCGCGCGCTGGCCCGGCGTCGCCTCGTAGGTGTAGGGGCCGCACACCGCCGGGAACCGGGTGGTGAAGTTGCCGCCGGCATCCGCCATGGCCTTTTCGCTCAGAACCGCCCCCGGGCCGTGGCACAGTGTGATCATGATGAACGGGGCGAAGGGCTTGTTCAGGACGATGGTGCCGGTGCGGTCGCCGGTGACGTCGACACGGTCGAGCGCGTCGAAATAGCCCGACCAGTCGCTGTCCTTCATCCGCTCGTAGGAAAACTTGACGTCCGAGGCCATGACCGGGCCGTAGCCGTTCGACCAGACCAACCCTTCGGCCAGTTCGAAATCGATGTTGGTGGCGTCGCGCTGTTCCAGTTTCGTGACGAAGTAGGTCGGCTCCCAGGTGAATGTATCGCCGTCGCGCGCATATTGCGCAAGGAACGGCAGACACTGCTTCTGCGCTTCGATCTCCGTGCCGCCGGTCATGAACCCCGGGTCGAGCACGTCATTGTCGCCGTCGATCCGCAGGCGCAGCGTGCCGCCCGCCTGGGCGAATGCCGCCGTCGACCAGCCCGGCACGAGGCCCATCGCCCCGAGCGCCGCCGTGGTGCCGAGAAACCCCCGACGGGTCGTTGTCTGTTTCATTCCCGTATCCTCCCTAGACGATGTCCGGCCAAAGCATGACACACCGCTGCGCGTCGGCCCATTTCGCAGGCCTTCGCAGTGTGACGCGTTATTCACTTCCACAGGCTTACAGGTGGTCGCGCGCGATGCGCTCCTCCCAGTGTTTTTCCGCGACCAGCGCCTCGCCTTCCCAGGCGCGAAGCTCTGCGGTGATGAGGAAATCGGTGGCATCGGCGCGCAGCGTCGTCCGGGTTTCGGAGCGCACGGCCCAGTCGCCACGGCTCAGGCCATAATGCCATTCGGTGCGCCCCCAGGCCGAGGTCACGTCGTCCAGCGCCACGCCGTAGGTCTCGTAGCCCTGCTTGTGCAGCGTGATGTCATTCGTCAGCAGCCGCGTGATCCCTGTGCCATCCGCGATCTGCATCTGCATCTCGCCGCGCGCCGCGTCTTCGACGATGCGAAACCAGGTCTCGGGTTCGGCGATCTGTTCGGTCTGCGGCGGCGGTCCGGCCACCGAGGCATCGAATGCGGCCAGCGTCTCGTCGAGAGGTGCGGGCGGGCGCAGCGGCAGCTCCAGGGCGCTGCCCCCGGTGTGGATGGTCAGCGTGACCGGCTCCGGCGCCGGCCAGATCATCGGGAAATAGCTGCTCGACAGCGCCAGCCGTAGCCGGTGTCCGGCCGGCAGGGCCTGCGCGACGTGTTTCATGGGAATGGTGACGTCATGGATCTGGCCCGGCACCAGTGCTTCGGGCCGGTCGTGGCCATGATGGTGGGTCAGGTTGAACACGCCGAAGGACAGCCGCGTTGCCCGCCCGTCGGGATGCACATCCACCAGCCGCGCGGCGACCTGCGCCACCGGGCGGTCGACGCTGAGACGCAGATGCACATTGGCATCGCCCGCGAACGCCAGCCCTTCGTCCGGAACCGAGATCTCGAAACACAGGCTTCCTGCATCCTCGCGGCGCTGGTTCACCGGCGCGTCGCCCGGCGTGCCATAGCCGCACCACTTGCCCGAGGCCATCCCGACATCCGCCGGGCTGTGATGATGCAGCGCCGTGCTTTCCGCGGGGCGCTCGAGGCTCAGCCTGCCTTCGGGCGTGAGGTGAAACAGCGTCCGTGCCACCTGCGGCGAGGGCCAGCCCGGCTCGGCGATCCATCGTCCCGGGCGATCGGTGTAATGCCCCCGCGGCGGCACGCTGTCCTGCATGTAAAGCCGCAGCATCGGCTCGTCCATGATGCCGGTCTCACGGCCCTTGAGCCAATGATCCCACCAGCGCAGCTCCTCTTGCAGAAATCCGATCGCCGGCCCGGGTTCGCCCATGTGCGGATAGCGATGCGCCCATGGCCCGACGAGCCCCTTCCTCGGCCCCGGCAGATGCTCCATCAGACGAAAGACGCTCCGACAATAGCCGTCCGCCCAGCCCGACACCGCATAGACCGGCACCTGCACCTTCGACCAATCCTCGCAAATGGATCCGTGTTTCCAGAAGGCGTCCCGACGTTGGTGTTCCAGCCAGTTCTTCAGCCAGAGCCCGCTGCCCTCCAGCCGCTCCAGCCACATCTCGCGCCACCTGTCGCCGACATTGGCCGGATCCGGGGGCAACGTGTTCCGCCCGAACATGATCGACGCCCAGCTCAGCTGTTCGCCCAGAAGGCAGCCGCCCATGTAGTGAATGTCGTCCGCATAGCGGTCATCGGTCGAACAGAGCGTCACCACCGCCTTGAGAGCGGGCGGTTGCAGCGCGGCGATCTGCAACCCGTTGAACCCGCCCCAGGAAATGCCGATCATCCCGACCCCGCCATCGCACCATGGCTGATCCGCGATCCAGGCGATGGCGTCACAGCCGTCCTGCAATTCCTGCGGCAGGTATTCATCCACCATCAGCCCGTCGGAATCGCCAGCCCCGCGCAGATCCAGCCGGATCACCGCATAGCCATGCCCGGCGAGATAGGGCTGCATCGAGGCGTCGCGTGCCGTGGTGAAGTCATTCTTCCGATAGGGCAGGTATTCCAGGATCGCGGGCACCGGCGCGTTCGCGGCGCCCTCCGGCATCCAGATGCGGGCGGCCAGTCTGCAGCCATCGGGCATTGGGATTTCCGCGTGGAATATCTCCGCCACCGGATGCGGGAACCGATCCACGTGCTTCATTCTCTCCCCCTTATCCGCAGACCTGTGGCGCAGGCCTTCGCTTGCGGTGAGGCTATCCGAAGCGGCCCCGCGTGCAATTTCGCGACCCTTCGCGGATTGACGCGGAAACAGCGTCAAAATACACATGGACCATGTCCGACGATTTCTGCCAGAACCTGTCGCTCCTGTGCAGTTACCACCCCTCCATCGCAGAGGTGTGCCGCAAGCTCGACATCAACCGGCAGCAGTTCAACAAGTACCTCGCGGGCGGCGCGCGCCCCTCGCGCCACAACATGCGGCGCATTTGCGATTTCTTCGGCGTGTCCGAGGCGGAACTCCTGATGGAAGCGGGCCAGTTCGAGGAGATCATCGCGCTCAGGCGCAAGCCCGTGCAGCAGGAGGAACTCAGCAAGCCGCTGCGCCATCTCGACCGGCTCTATCAGCGCAGCCAGAGCCTCGAGAAATATCTCGGCTACTATTTCCGGTATTTCTATTCGTTCGGCAATCCGGGAAAGGTGATCCGCTCTCTGGCGCTCATCCACAAGGAAGATGACAAGTACTACTGGAAGAACATCGAGGTCCTCCGCGACCCCGCCAGCGGCCACACGACGGGAGTGAACAAGTACGAAGGCGTGCTGTTCTACCTCGCCGACCGGATCTACATCATGGAATACGAGTCGATCGAGTTGAACACGATCACCCAGGCCACGCTGTATCCCAGCCACCGCAGCCGGCTGGACGTGCTTCTGGGCATTCAGACCGGAGGGCCGACGCGGCGCGGGCGCAAGCCGGGGGCGTCTAGGGTCGCCCTGGAGTATCTGGGACGCGATATCGACGTGCGTGCGGCGCTGAGACGAACCGGGCTGTTCGATCCGCAGAACGGTCATATCCGGCCCGAGATCCTCAACATGATCAGGAATCGCATCGAGCAATCGACATTCGTTCTCGACGTGGAGGAGCCCTGAGGGAACCGTTCGGGTGTGTCCCGAGATGCCGCGAAGCCGCTTCACCCGACGCGTACGACCATCTCGTTCGATGGATCGTGTCCATGGCGGCGCCTCGCAGCATCTGGCGCTCCGGGCGCGACGCGGTCATCCGGCCCGCCGGCTGACCTCCGTCCCGGCAAGACGGACCGCTTGAGCGCTCATTCCCACCAGCGGTCGATCGCCGCGATATCGTCGTCCGACCAGCCGAAGTGATGGGCAAGCTCGTGGACGTAGACATGCGCCACGAGGTCGGGCAGCGTCACGTCGCCCCTGCTGATCCACTCGTCGAGGATCGGCCGGCGGAACAGCCAGATCGCGTCGGGCTGGCCCGGCTGGTCGAAGGTCGACTTCTCGGTCAGCGGGATGCCGTCGTAGAGACCGGTCAGCTCGAACGGATCCTCGATCCGCATCTCGTCGAGCATCGCGTCGGGGGCGAAGTCCTCCACCCGCAGTGCCACCTCCCGCGCCGCGGCGCGATAGGCCTCCGGCAGCGCGTCGATCGCCGCCCGCGCCATGCCTTCGATCTCGCCCGCGTCGGGCGCCGTGATCTCGCTCCAGTCCATCCCCGCGATATGGACAATTTCGGGCGCCTGTGAAAGAGAGCGCGGCTCAAGGAGAGCCCCATGACCGTCACCCGTTTCGCGCCCTCGCCCACCGGTTACCTGCACGTCGGCAACCTGCGCACCGCGCTCTTCAACTTCCTCATCGCGCGGAAGGCGGGCGGCACGTTCATCCTGCGTCTCGACGACACCGACCCCGAGCGGTCGAAGGAGGAATACGTCGACGCGATCAGGGAGGATCTCGAGTGGCTGGGCCTGACCTGGGACCGCGTCGAGCGGCAGTCGCACAGGCTCGACCGTTACGCCGCGGCGGCCGACCGGCTGCGCGAGGCGGGGCGGTTCTACGAGGCGTTCGAGACGCCGACGGAGCTCGACCTCAAGCGCAAGAAGCAGCTCAACATGGGGCGTCCCCCGGTCTACGACCGCGCGGCGCTGACGCTCTCCGAGGCCGGGCGCGAGAGGCTCCGCGCCGAGCGCGGCAACGGTCACTGGCGGTTCAGGCTCGAGCACGAGCGGATCGAGTGGGACGACGGCATCCTCGGGCCCGTCTCGATCGACGCCGCCAGCGTCTCCGACCCGGTGCTGATCCGGCAGGACGGGCAGGTGCTCTATACGCTGGCCTCCGTGGTGGACGACGTCGAGATGGGCGTGACCCACGTCGTGCGCGGCTCCGACCACGTCACCAACACCGCGACCCAGATCCAGATCATCGAGGCGCTGGGTTCGACCCCGCCCGCCTTCGCGCACCATTCGCTGCTGACCGGTCCGCAGGGCGAGGCGCTGTCGAAACGTCTCGGCACGCTTGCCCTGCGCGACCTGCGCGACCGCGGCGTGCAGCCGATGGCGCTGTTGTCGCTCCTGGCGCGGCTCGGCTCCTCCGACCCGGTCGAGCTGCGGTCTTCCACCGACGAGATCGCGGAGGGCTTCGAGCTGTCGCATTTCGGCGCCGCGCCCACGAAATTCGACGTGGGCGACCTCTGGCCGCTCACCGCTCGCGTCCTGCACGCCATGCCGCTGTCGGCGGTCGAGGCCGAGGTGCGCGCGGCCGGCGTCCCCGACGACCTGGCCGAGCGGTTCTGGGGCGTCGTGCGCCAGAACATCACCTCGCTGGGCGAGCTTCGCGACTGGTGGCGCGTGGTCTCCGAAGGCGCCGCCCCGAAGGTCGCGCCCGAGGACGAGGACTTCGTGGCCGAGGCGCTCGCGCTCCTGCCCGAGCCGCCCTACGGCCCCGAGACCTGGGGCGCGTGGACCAGCGCCGTGAAGGAAAGGACCGGCCGCAAGGGCAAAGCGCTCTTCATGCCGCTCCGCCGGGCCGTCACCGGCCGCGACCGCGGTCCCGAGATGGCCGACCTGATGCCGCTCCTGCGCAAGAAGCCGGGCGGCTGAGTCAGGACTTCGGCGGCTCCGCCGTCACCGTGCTCCGCGCCACCGGCCCCGTCCGTGCGAGGGGAGCTGCCGCGACCCGTGCCTTGAGGTCGCCCGCACCGTGCCGGGCGACGCGCAGGTTGTCGAGCCAGCGGTCCACCAGCTTGCGCTCCCGCGCGGCCAGCGCCTGGTGCCGGCTGTAGATCGGATCGGCCCGGTCGTCCGCCACCGGCGCGTCCCAGCCCGCCGTCGTCTCGAAGAACCGCCGCACACCGTCCTCGCCGAACTCGTCCAGATAGCCCTGCACGACGACGTCGATGTAGGACAGAAGCACCGGATGCGCCCGGTCCGGCGCGCGGTGCTTGCCCGGCGGAATCGTGTAGAGGTTCACATCCGGCCGCCAGTCGAGCGCGTGGGCCACGTCCGCCGCCGCCACCCGGTCGTAGGCATGCTCGCGGTCGTCGAGCGCCGCCCAGTCCGCCCCCGGCACCCCGGCGATCAGCCCCTCGATCTCGACCTCGGGGTCGGGCACGGCGGTCAGGAAGGCCACCGGCCGCAGCGCCGTGTGCCGCCAGATCCGCTTCCAGCCGCGCACCCGCGCCGTGTGCGCCTCGTCATGGCCATGGGTCCGGCGGTTCACGAGGCTGCCGTAGCCGAAGAAGAACGGTATCCGCATGCCACTGATGTGCCCTCGCGCACCGGTCTTGGCAAGGGCGCGCCCGCTGCCTCCATCTGTCCGCAAGTATCCTCGGGGGAGCGCGAGGGGGCAGACGGCCCCCTCGCCCCTTGCCTGCCCGCGCCGGAGGCTCTATCGCTGTACCCACAGCGACGGGAGAATCCGGGCTTGCCCCGGTGCCGAAGGAGCAACCGCCCCGGTAAACTCTCAGGCCAAAGGACCGTCGCTGCGAGAAACACTCTGGAGAGAGGCCCGCGTGGCCCGCCGAAGGGATAACGATCTCAGGCGAAAGGACAGAGGGGGCATCGAAGGGCGCAGTCCGCCCGGGCGATGCCGGGCGTTCCGTCCGCCGGCAGGGGAGGTGAGATGGACGAGCTGAAGCGCACTGGGCTCCACGACCTGCACGTCGCGCTCGGCGCGAAGATGGTGCTCTTCGCGGGCTACGAGATGCCGGTGCAGTATCCCATGGGCGTCCTGAAGGAACACCTCCACACCCGCGAGAGGGCCGGCCTCTTCGACGTGAGCCACATGGGGCAGGTGATCCTGCGCCCGAAATCGGGCGATGCGGCCGACGCTGCCCGCGCGCTCGAGGCGCTGGTGCCGGTCGATGTGCTCGGACTGAAGGAGGGCCGCCAGCGCTATGCCCTTTTCACCGACGAGGCCGGCGGCATTCTCGACGACCTGATGGTGGCGCACAGGGGCGACCACCTGTTTCTCGTCGTGAACGCCGCGCGCAAGGACCCCGACCTCGCGCATATGCGGGCGCATCTGGCCGATGCCTGCGCCATCGAGCCGATCGAGGATCGCCTGCTCCTGGCGCTCCAGGGTCCCGCCGCCGAGGCTACGCTCGCACGGCTCGTCCCCGGAGTCGCCGACACGCGCTTCATGGATGTCCGCGTTCTCGCCTCCGACTTCGGCGACGCGTGGATCTCCCGCTCGGGCTATACCGGGGAGGACGGCTTCGAGATTTCCGTTCCCGAAGCTCGCGGCCGTGCCTTCGCCGAGGCGCTTCTCGCCATGGACGAGGTCGCGCCCATCGGTCTCGGCGCGCGCGATTCGTTGCGGCTCGAGGCAGGATTGTGCCTTTACGGGTCCGACCTCGACGAGACGACGAGCCCCGTCGAGGCCTCCCTTGACTGGGCGATCCAGAAGGCCCGCCGCCGGGGCGGCGCCCGCGAGGGCGGCTTTCCCGGCGCGGACCGCATCCTCTCCGAACTCGAGAGCGGGCCGTCCCGCCGCCGGGTCGGCCTCCTGCCCGAAGGCCGTGCGCCGATGCGGGCGGGAACCGCGCTCTATGCCGGGCAGGACGATGCCAGACCTGTCGGGTCCGTCACCTCCGGCGCCTTCGGGCCGTCGATCGAACGGCCGATGTCCATGGGTTATGTCGCGGCCGGGAACGCCGCGACCGGGACGCGGCTTTTTGGCGAGGTGCGCGGGAAACGACTCCCCGCGATCATCACCGACATGCCGTTCAGACCATCCACCTACAAGCGCTGAAGAGGGACCAGCATGAAGTACACCGAAGAACACGAATGGCTCGAGATCGACGGCGATCTGGTCGTCGTGGGGATCACCGAGCACGCCTCGACGCAACTGGGCGACGTCGTCTTCGTCGAACTGCCCGAGATCGAGACGCAGGTCGCCAAGGGCGACGAGGTCTGCGTGATCGAAAGCGTCAAAGCCGCGTCCGACATCCTCGCCCCGCTCGAGGGCGAGATCGTCCAGGTCAACGACAAGATCGTCGCGAACCCCGCCCTCGTGAACGAGGACCCGATGGGCGCGGCGTGGTTCTTCAAGATGAAGGTCGACGACCTCTCGGCGCTCGACGACCTGATGGACGAGGACGAGTACAAGGACTTCATCGAATGACCGTCGGATCCGGACAGCCGATCTGACCCAGCGGAGACCGCCATGCCCTTCGAGCCCACCGACTACCTGCCCTACGACTTCGCGAACCGCCGCCACATCGGGCCGTCGCCGTCAGAGATGGCGGAGATGTTCGAGGTGGTGGGCGTCTCGTCGCTCGACGACCTGATCGACCAGACGGTCCCGCGATCGATCCGGCAGACCGAGCCTCTCGATTTCGGCAAGCCCAAGTCGGAGCGCGAACTGCTGTGGTACATGCGGCAGGTGGCGCTCAAGAACACGGTCTTCGCCACGATGATCGGGCAGGGCTACCACGGCACGGTCACGCCGCCCGCGATCCAGCGCAACATCCTCGAAAACCCCGCCTGGTACACCGCCTACACGCCGTACCAGCCCGAGATCAGCCAGGGGCGGCTCGAGGCGCTCCTGAACTACCAGACCATGGTCTCGGATCTCACCGGACTGCCGGTGGCCAACGCCTCGCTGCTCGACGAATCCACGGCCGCGGCCGAGGCGATGACGATGGCGCAGCGCGTGGCGAAGTCGAAGGCCATGGCCTTCTTCGTCGACGAGAACTGCCATCCGCAGAACATTGAGGTGATGCGGACGCGGGCAGAGCCGCTCGGCATCGAAGTCATCGTCGGGCCGCCCGAGGCGCTCGAAGCCGAAGAGGTCTTCGGCGCCATCTTCCAGTATCCGGGCACCTACGGGCACCTTCGCGACGTCTCGGCCGAGATGGAGGCGCTCCACGCCGCGAAGGCGGTCGGCATCGTGATCGCCGATCCGCTGATGCTGACGCTGCTCAAGGAGCCGGGCGCGATGGGGGCCGACATTGCGGTCGGCTCCACCCAGCGCTTCGGCGTGCCGCTGGGCTACGGCGGCCCGCACGCGGCCTACATGGCCTGCCGGGACGAGATGAAGCGGTCGATGCCCGGCCGGATCGTCGGCGTCTCGGTCGACGCGCGCGGGAACAAGGCCTACCGTCTGGCGCTCCAGACCCGCGAGCAGCACATCCGCCGCGAGAAGGCGACCTCGAACGTCTGCACGGCGCAGGCGCTCCTTGCCGTCATGGCGTCGTTCTACGCGGTCTTCCACGGCCCCGAGGGGCTCAAGGCCATCGCGCAGCGCATCCACCGCAAGACCGACCGCCTGGCGCGGGGGCTGGAAGCGGGCGGCTACACGATCGAGCCCGAGCATTTCTTCGATACCTTCACGGTGGAGGTCGGCGCGCTTCAGGGCGTGATCCTCGAGGCGGGCCGGCGCGAGCGGATCAACTTCCGCAAGGTCGGCGAGACGAAGATCGGGATCACGGTGGACGAGACGATCCGTCCCGCCGTGCTGGAAGGCGTCTGGCGGGCCTTCGGGCTGACCCATTCCCGCGACGACTTCGCGGCCGACTACCACCGGGTGCCGGAGAGCCTCGTGCGGACGACGGATTACCTGACCCACCCGGTCTTCCAGATGAACCGCGCCGAGACCGAGATGATGCGCTACATGCGCCGGCTGGCCGACCGCGACCTCGCGCTCGACCGGGCGATGATCCCGCTCGGCTCCTGCACGATGAAGCTCAACGCCGCGGCCGAGATGATGCCGATCACCTGGCCCGACTTCTCGAACCTTCACCCCTTCGCGCCGGCCGACCAGGTCGCGGGCTACCGGGAACTGCTGGACGACCTCTGCGCGAAGCTCTGCGCGATCACCGGCTTCGACGCGATGTCGATGCAGCCGAATTCCGGCGCACAGGGGGAATACGCGGGGCTTCTCACGATCCGCGCCTGGCACAAGGCCCGCGGCGAGGGGCACCGGAACGTCTGCCTGATCCCGACCTCGGCGCACGGGACGAACCCGGCCTCCGCCCAGATGGCGGGGATGAAGGTGGTCGTCGTTAAGGCGGCCGGCAACGGAGATATCGACGTCGACGACTTCCGCGCCAAGGCCGAGGCGGCGGGAGAGACCCTCGCCGCCTGCATGATCACCTATCCCTCCACCCACGGGATCTTCGAGGAGACCGTGCGCGAGGTCTGCGAGATCACCCATGCCCACGGCGGGCAGGTCTATCTCGACGGCGCGAACCTCAACGCGCTGGTGGGGCTGGTGAAGCCGGGCGAGATCGGCGCGGACGTCAGCCACCTCAACCTCCACAAGACGTTCTGCATCCCGCACGGTGGCGGCGGGCCTGGAATGGGACCGATCGGGGTCAGGTCGCATCTCGCCCCGTTCCTGCCGGGCCACCCCGAGACCGGGGGCCGCGAGGGGCCGGTGAGCGCCGCGCCCTACGGCTCTCCCGGCATCCTGCCGATCTCCTGGGCCTACATCCTGATGATGGGGGGCGGGGGGCTCGCGCAGGCCACGAAGGTCGCGATCTTGAATGCGAACTACATCGCCAGACGGCTCGAGGGAGCCTATGACATCCTCTTCATGTCGGACCATGGCCGGATCGCCCACGAGTGCATCGTCGACACCCGGCCCTTCGCCGAAAGCGCGGGCGTGACGGTCGACGACATCGCCAAGCGGCTGGTCGACAACGGCTTCCATGCGCCCACGATGAGCTGGCCCGTCTCGGGAACGCTGATGGTGGAGCCCACCGAGTCGGAGACCAAGGCGGAACTCGACCGCTTCTGCGACGCGATGCTCGGCATTCGCGAGGAGATCCGCGCGATCGAAGAGGGCGGGATCGACCGCGACAACAACCCTCTGAAGAACGCGCCCCACACGGTCGAGGACCTGGTCGGCGACTGGGACCGGCCGTATTCCCGCGAGCAGGGCTGCTTCCCGCGCGGGGCGTTCCGGGTGGACAAGTACTGGCCGCCGGTGAACCGGGTGGACAACGCCTGGGGCGACCGGCACCTCGTCTGCACCTGTCCGCCGGTCGGGGACTACATGGAGGCGGCGGAGTAGGCGTCGCAGGGGCGAGGGGCTGTCTGCCCCTCGCGCTCCCCGAGGATATTTCCCGACAGATGGAGGCGCGGGCGGGGACTCAGCGTCGCCCGGGATGCCTTTCTCGATCGGGGAGCTCCGCGCAGCCGGCCACGCCGCGACGCGCGCGGTCTTGTCGGCCGGCGCACGCGCTGGCGCTCGGACGAAGGGTCGCGGGCGGGATCGGGCCGCGCTCCATGCAGCCCCACGCGATCCGGGACCGCGGCCTTTGTTGCCGTCTCGAAACACGCGCTTCCCGCTCCCGAGCCTGCTTGACATGACAGTCTCTTTCGACCATCTAGCGCTCGGTCCGGGGCCGTAGCTCAGTTGGGAGAGCGCGTCGTTCGCAATGACGAGGTCAGGGGTTCGATTCCCCTCGGCTCCACCAAGATTTCCCAATTCCTGACGGCCTGCACGGGTCACCCCGCAGGGGCGACATCGGCTCCGGCGCCGTCTTTACGGGAATACGTCTTTCCGGCCGACCCGCGAACGATCTCGGCGATCCGCCCGAGCTCGGGCGCGAGAGGGCTCGATGTCCGCCAGATCATGCCGATCGTGCGCGAGGGCTGAGGATCGGGAAAGCGGGCGAGCGAAACGGAGGCGGATCGCGTCTCGACCGGGACGGCCATCTCGGGGATGAGCGTCACGCCGATGCCCGCTCCGACCATCTGGACGAGCGTCGAGAGGGAGCTGCCGTCCAGGAGTTCGCGGGGGCGGCTCGAGGTCATCTTGCAGAATGACAGCGCCTGGTCGCGGAAGCAGTGTCCTTCCTCGAGCAGGAGGAGGCGCATCTCGCGCAGCGTCTCCGCGTTCGGAACGGGCTTTCCGGCGTCGTCGCCGGGACGAACGAGGACAAAGGCTTCCGAGAAGAGCGCGACCTCGGTGAAGGCGGGCTCGGACACCGGCAGGGCGACGATCGCGGTGTCGAGGCGTCCTTCGGCGAGCTCGTCGATGAGCCGGGGCGTCACGGTTTCCCGAAGACGGATATCGAGACCCGCGTGGAGGTGCATCAGATCGCCGATGATCGCCGGCAGGAGATAGGGCGCGACGGTGGGGATGACCCCGATGCGCAGACGCCCCGCGAGCCGGTCCTGCGACGTCCGCGCGAGATCGGAGAGTTCGTCGACGGACCTCAGGATCTCCCTCGCGCGGGAGGCGAACTCTTCCCCGAGACCGGTCAGTCGGGCTCGCCGGGCGCCGCGCTCGAAGAGCGGGGCGCCCAGCGATTCCTCGAGTTCCCGGATCTGCATCGAAAGGGCTGGCTGGGAGATTGCACAGGTTTCGGCGGCACGTCCGAAATGCCCGTGGCGCGCGAGGGCGTCGAAGTAGCGGAGCTGCTTGATGGTCATGTTTGCCATAAGAGAATCTTATAGCTGCAATCAGGAGATTCAACTTAATCTAATCGACGGTCTTTGTTAGAATTGTTCCAGAAAATCCGGAGACCACTCGATGCACGAATCGTCGCGCCACGCGGTTCACCGGAGCGGGCCACGCGGATGCGCGTGGCAGACGGTGCGCGTGACATTTTCGAAGGCCGGTCGGTCCCGTGCCGATACATTGACGCTCGGCGGGGAAACCGGTTCAACGCCCCAAGCAGAAAACGGAGAGTAACATGGATGGAAACGACGCGTCCGCCGGCAAGTGCCCGGTGATGCATACCTCGTTCGGCACCCGCTCGAATCGCGACTGGTGGCCGAACCAGCTCAACATCAGGATTCTTCACCAGAATCCGCCCATCGGGAACCCGATGAGCAAGGGCTTCGACTACCGTGACGACTTTCAGAGGCTGGATCTTCGCGAGATCAAGAAGGATCTCACCGCGCTGATGACCGACAGCCAGGACTGGTGGCCGGCGGACTACGGCCACTACGGCGGGCTCTTCATCCGGATGGCCTGGCATTCCGCCGGCACCTACAGGACGGGCGACGGTCGTGGCGGCGCCGGATCGGGGTCGCAGCGCTTCGCGCCGCTCAATTCATGGCCCGACAATGCCAACCTCGACAAGGCCCGGCGCCTGCTGTGGCCGATCAAGCAGAAGTACGGCAACAAGATCTCCTGGGCCGACCTGATGATCCTCGCCGGCAACGTCGCGATCGAATCGATGGGCGGCAAGACCTTCGGCTTCGCCGGCGGCCGCGCGGATGTGTTCGAGCCCGAGGAGGACGTCTACTGGGGCTCCGAGGTCGAGTGGCTGGCCACCTCCGACAAGGAGTACAGCCGCTATACGGGCGAGCGCCTGCTCGAGAACCCGCTCGCGGCGGTGCAGATGGGCCTCATCTACGTCAATCCCGAGGGCCCGGACGGCAAGCCAGACCCGCTCGGCTCGGCCAAGGACATCCGCGAGACCTTCGCGCGCATGGCCATGAACGACTACGAGACCGTCGCGCTCACCGCCGGCGGCCACACCTTCGGCAAGTGTCATGGCGCGGGCGACGCGGCGCTCGTGGGCGCAGAGCCCGAGGGATCCGACATCGCCGAGATGGGCCTCGGCTGGAAATCGACCCATGGCACCGGCCTGGGCGCACAGGCGATCACGAGCGGCATCGAAGGCGCGTGGACGCCGCACCCCACGACGTGGGACATGGGTTATTTCGACATGCTCTTCGGCTACGAGTGGGAGCTTGTGAAGTCGCCGGCCGGCGCCTGGCAGTGGCAGCCCAAGGACGTCGACGAGGACCACATGGCGCCCGCCGCCGACGATTCCTCGAAGAAGGTCATCACCATCATGACCACCGCCGACATGGCGATGCGGATGGACCCCGACTACGAGAAGATCTCGCGCCACTTCCACCAGAACCCCGACGAGTTCGCCGACGCCTTCGCGCGGGCCTGGTTCAAGCTCACGCACCGCGACATGGGGCCGAAAACGCGCTACCTCGGTGCGGAGGTCCCGGCCGAGGACCTGATCTGGCAGGATCCTGTCCCTGCGGTCGACCATCCGCTGGTGGACGAGGCCGACGTCAGGTCGCTCAAGGCCACGGTGCTCGACGCGGGACTTTCCCTGCAGGAACTGGTGCGCGCGACCTGGGGCGCGGCGGCCACCTTCCGCGGGTCGGATATGCGCGGCGGCGCCAACGGGGCGCGTATCCGGCTTGCGCCGCAGAAGGATTGGGAGGCCAACCAGCCGGAGGAACTGCAGACGGTCCTCTCGAAGCTGGAGGGCATCAAGGCGGATTTCGACGCCAGCGCCTCTGGCGGCAAGAAGATCTCCCTCGCCGACCTGATCGTCCTCGCCGGCTCCGCGGCAGTCGAGAAGGCCGCAAGAGAGGCGGGAGTCGACGTCAAGGTGCCCTTCACGCCGGGCCGGACCGACGCTACGGAGGAGCAGACGGACATCGAGTCGTTCGAAGTGCTCGAACCGTTCGCGGATCCGTTCCGCAACTACCTGAAGGCCCAGTACAACATGTCGGCCGAAGAGCTGATGATCGACCGCGCGCAGCTTCTCGCGCTGTCGGCGCCCGAGTTGACGGTTCTTGTCGGCGGCATGCGGGCGATGGGCGCCAACCACGCCCAGTCCAAGACGCATGGCCTCCTCACCGACCGTGTCGGCGCGCTCACGACGGACTTCTACCGCAATCTCATGGACATGAGCACGGAGTGGAAGCCCGTCGACGACAGCCATCAGGTCTTTGAAGGGCACGACCGGAAGACCGGCGACGTCAAATGGACGGCGACCCGCGTGGATCTCGTGTTCGCGTCAAATTCCCAGCTGCGCGCGATCGCGGAGGTCTATGCTCAGGACGACTCCACGGAGAAGTTCGTGCATGACTTCGTGGCGGCCTGGACCAAGGTGATGAACGCGGATCGGTTCGATCTGGCCTGATCATCGCCGATGAGACGGAGGGCGCGGCCACGTGGCCGCGCCCTTCTCAGTTGCAGGGCCGCTCAAGGGCCGGTCGCGAACAGCCGGCCCGGGGCTTCGTTCGGAGATGCCTCCGCCGCGCGCAGAAGCTCCCACGCGAGCACCTGGTTGCTCGACAGGACGGGGAGGCCGAGGGTCGCCTCGAGTTCGGGGATCACGTCGAGCGTCCGAAGATTGGTGCAGGACAGGAACACCCCGTCGATTCCGCCCTCTCCGGCCACCGCGCGCGCCGCTGCCTTGACGGACGCGCAGTCGATCCGCGCGACGCGAGCTTCCTCGGCGACCTCGAAGCTGCCGAAAACGGGCGTATCGATGCCCTCGGCCGCGAGCGTCGTGCGTATCCTGTCCGAGACCTCCGCGACGTAGGGCGAGAGCAGACCGAGCCGCGAGATGCCTTGCGCGCGGCAGGCCGACACGAGTGCCGAAACCGGATCCGTCACGACGGACGTTTCGGTCACCGACTGCACCAGGTCGGCGACCCGTCGCGCGCCGATCTGGGCGGTGCCCGAGGTGCAGGCGTAGCCGACGGCCGAAAAGCGTGCCGAACGCGGGAAGAGCGCCGCGGCCTCGGCCAACAGGTCCTCCATGGCCGCGAGCGTTTCCGGCGTCACCTCCTCTCCCGAGGGAATGCGCGTGACGAAAAGCTCGACGTCGAGGGGAAAGAGCCGCCGGAAGTCGAGCTCGATCGTCTCGTCTGCCTGGAGGATGATCAGCCCGATCTGCGGCGGCCGGACCTCCGAGAGGCGGTGTGAAAAAGGGGCCGTCATGCGCCGATCACCCTCATCTCCGCTCCGGACGGGGTGGACAGCCACTCGGCGCCACCCTCGCGGATCACGATGTCCTCCTCGTGAACGAGGATACGGCCGGACCCGAGGTCGATGCCTGGCTCGAGCGTCAGAACCATGCCGGGAACGAGAACCGTCCGGTCGGCGGGAATGAGCGAGGGCGGCTCGGTAAGCTGCATACCGAGCCCGTGTCCGAGGCGGCCCGTGTCGGAGCCGCCCGCGCCGGCGGTGACGATCCCGTCCATCGCGTGGAACAGGTCGGCGGCGGTCGCGCCGGGGCGGGCAAGGTCGAAGGCGGCGGCGGCGGCGTCGACGAGCCGGGAATGGGCGTCCCGCACCGCTGCGGACGGTGGGCCGATGGCAAAGTTGCGGTCGAAATCGCAGAAGTAGCCGTCGCGGACGAGACCGGTGTCGAGCATCAGGACATCTCCGATTTCCAGCGGCCGGTCCGTGGCGGGCGAGATCACGTCGCCGTATCCGCCGGGCGCCGCGGCGCCGGCGAGGTAGGGCACCCAATCGGCACCGTCCTTGAGGCAGAGCATCTGGAAGCGTCGGAAGACCTCGGAGAGAGGCGTCCCGGGACGCGCGATCTCGGGCACGCGGGCGAAAGCACGGTCGGCCACGGCGCAGGCGGCCGCGATCTTCCCGATCTCGGTTTCGGACTTGACCATGCGCAGACGCCGAAGGATGTCGCCGTCGTCACGGACCCTGCGATTGCCGAGGCGGTGTCGCAGCGCGTGCCAGTCGGCGAGAGGCATCCGGAGGTGCGTCTCGGCGCCGCTCGGGACGCCGACGCTCTCGTCCTCGGGAACGACTTCCGCGAGCGTCCGGGCGAGCAACGAGATCCCGTCGTCCACGTAATCGGGTGAACGCCACGCGCGGATGTCGGTGATCCAGGTGGACCGCATCAGGTGGGCGCCGATCGACGGGATCACCGCGATTGGGTCGCCCCTGGCCGGGACGATCATGAACCACGGTCGGGTCGGGCTCTCCCAGAAGCGGGTGAGGAAGCCGGTGAAGTACCGGACTTCGGGCTCGGTCGTCAGCAGAAGCGCGGCGATCCCGAGGGCGGTCATTTCCTCCTGCGCCTTCGCGGTTCGGGCGCGGAATTCGGCCTCGGGAAAGCCTCGCGTGGTCATGTTCGAGCCAATTCCGGGCATGCGCTGCAACGGCTCCCCGCCCGAGGGAACCCCGAAGTGTCCCGGAGATTGGACCTCGTCGCCTCGCAGAACTTCCCGATATCGCGCATCCTCGGAGGCTGCACGGTTTGTCCGGGCAGTCAATGGAGGATCGCCCCGCGCGGTCAGCCGGCGTGCCGTTCCACCCAGCCTGCGAACTTGTCGAGCATGTCTTTGAGGACCTCGCGTGTCTGCTCGTCGGTGAGCTTGCCGTCGTCGTCGAAGCGCTGGTTCGCGCGGGCGATCAGCACCTCGGCCGTGGGCAGGAGCGGCATCGCATTGTAGAAGACAATCTGCCGAAGATGCGCCTGCCCGCGGGCGGTGCCCACGAAGGCCGGCGTCGCCCCGACGATACCTGCGGGCTTGCCGTTCAGCGGCGCGTCTCCTTCCGGCCGCGACAGCCAGTCGATCGCGTTCTTCAGGACGCCGGTGACCGAATAGTTGTACTCGGGCGAAGCGAAGATAACGGCATCCGACGCGCCGATCCGCTCGCGGAGGTCCTGCACGCGGGGTGGCCAGCCCTGGGCCTCGACGTCCTGACTGAAGAGCGGGACGTCCTCGAGCGTGACGATGTCGATCTCGAGCGTCTCCGGCGCGAGTTCCTGTGCCGCGCGCAGCGTGGCCGTGTTGTACGATCCCTTGCGCAGACTGCCGGAGATGCCGGCGACCTTGAATTTCCTTGCCATGATCCTCTCCCTTCGCTGTGCGAACGCGGGACGGGCCGGACGGTTTCGTCAGGAATCGGACAGCGGGGCATCTTCACGTGACACCGCCCGCGCGAGAGAGGCGAGCGACGTCCTGCTCCGGCTTTCGGCGCGGCGCGCGAGGATTTCCCGGAACGCGGGCGACGTGTGGCGTGCGCGAAGGTCTCGGGCGAAGCGGGCAGGGTCTATGCCGCCATCCAGCGCATCGGCAACCAGGCGCTCCAGCAGCCCCATGTTGCGCAGATGGTCTGCAAGGCCGGCCCCCATGAAAGGGGCATTCAGGACGGTGACGCCCGGGGCGCAGAGCCGGGCGATGTGAGGCCGGTCGGCGTCAAACCGGCGGTCGGTGACGAGGGTGACCGGTCCGGCGATGGCGAGCGCATCGGCGGCGTCCGCGTAGCGGTCCGACCAGTCGAGCTGCGCGGTCCAGCCCCAGCGCGCCTCCCAGGGGACAACCCGGCGGTCCATCGTCGATTGCGGGGCGAAGGCAAGGACCGACGCGCCCGGCGCCGCCCGGGCGTAGCTGAGCGCCGCGAAACCGCCCATGCCGGCGCCGACGAAAAGCGTGCGCCGGAAGCGCGTGAAAAAGCCCTCGGCCGACAGACCGTCGAAGAGGTCGTGCACGAAGCCTTCGCGATACCAGTTGCGGGTCTCGGAGAAGACGCCGAGGATCGAGGTCCCGAGACTGCGGTGGAGGAATGCGAAGTCGGCCGGCCACCGGGCGCCCTTGGTCCGTGCATGGCGCTGATCGTCGAAGGTGACGACCAGACGGTCGTCGCCGGGAACGAAGGCGGCCGCGTTGACGGCACCCTTTCGGAAAAAGCCGCCGCGCGCCGCGGCGAACCCCGTCACGTTGGCATAGCGGTCGACCGGAGCGGGGGCAGCAAGCTTCTGTTTTGGCTCGCCGTCCTTCCCGAGGTAAAGCGCGTCGGGGATATCGCGGCGCGTGATTTCGTCCCATATCCCGCGGTAGTCGGCGTTCGATTTCAGGATCTCGGCCCGCGCCTTGTGCCAGTCCACGGCCTTGGCATGGAGTGCGGCCAGTTCGGGGTCGGCAAGGAACGCGTCGAGCCGCTCACGCATGGCGGGGACGCGGGAAAGGATCCGGTCATCGGTTTCCGTGCCGTAGTTGCGGCGACGGAAGTAGTGCACGCCCTGATCCTGGTCGGTGTGGTTGATCCGGCCGCGCTCGCGCTTCACGAGAAAGCTTTCGGCGGATCGCAGCACGTAGTGGTTGAGCGTCGCGAGCCGGTAGCCGAGGGATCCCGTGGTGGAGCGCCAGCCGCGGGTCAGGTTGGTCTCCGGCATGACCCGGCCCGAACCGTTGACCCACCGCACCTCGTCCAGCCGGTGCTTGTGCGGCTTGAGCGGGCGATGGACGCCGAGCCCGCGGTAGGGGGCGGAGCGGTGCACCATCGACTTGAAGCCCCATCCAAGGCGGGGGTGTGGCAGCGCCTCGGGCGCGCAGCGGGTGAACCGCTCGATGAGGGGACGGTCCTCGAAGGCGCTGGTCCCGGCGTTGCCGAAGAATTTCCACGTGAATGAGGCGACGTTGGGATGGTTCGCTGCAGCCAGGAAATCGCGGATCGTGCCCTGGCCCACGTGCACGTTCAGGAACTCGTCGACGTCGATGGTCAGCCGCCAGTCGGCGGCGCGGCAGACATCCTGCGTCGCCGCGTCCTTCAGCGCGGCGTGCTGGGGCTTCTCGTCCGTGCCGGGGCGGCATGGATTGTCGATCCGGGTGACGACGCCGAGCACGGCGAGCCGGTCGAGGATCGCGTTCGTCGGGTCCGCGCAGCCGTTGGTGTAGACGAGGAAATGCGTGACGCCGATGGACAGGTGATAGGCGATCCATTCTAGGATGAACGGCGCCTCGTTCTTCATGCTGGTGACGACGAGAATGCGGTCGGCGGAAGGCGGTGTGTCGGGCGGGTCCAGAAAACCCGCAGTCCGGTCGCCCTGCGCCTCGATCTGGTCGATGGCGCGCTGAAAGAGCGGTGTCTGGTCAAGACGCGCGCGGGGCAGATCGGGCGGCGTCATGCGCCGCTTCGACGTGGGCGCCCTCTGCTGCTCGGTCTCACGGACCGGCGGGTCGTCCGGGATCGGCGCCGCCTCGGGGTCGATGCCGTGACGGGCAAGCGCGCGGCCGAGGAAACTGTCGGGATGCGGCACGCCGTTCTCGACCGTGACAAGGCGGCGGCGGAGGCGGCGGTTCCAGAGGTGGACGCCGAGGCAACCCTCGCCCAGCCGCGCGCCGATGTCGGCTGACGGATCCAGCAGATCGCGCCGGTCCTTGAAGGGAACGGGGAAGAACGCTTTCTGCGGACGCACATGCGCGATCTCGCCTGTTTCGGTCAGGAACCAGGTCATCGCGGCGGGCCCCCAGACGCCCCATTTGAGGTCTGCCACGTGGACCGGGTCACCCGCCGCCGCGGCCGCTTCGAGCGCCCGCCGCTCGTCATCCTTCGCCCAGGGCGGAATCGGATACTCGTCGCGGCAGAAGTCGTTGAGGCGGCGCAGCGTCTCGGAGTCTCCGGGCAGCCCCACGACCGCGTTGCAGACCAGCTTCCTGGGCTTCTCCCAGCCGAAGACCCAAGGACTTTCGACTTCCCACGGCCGCACGCAGAGCATGTCGGCATCGACCCAGACCACCCGCTCGCCGGCGACGAGGCGATAGCGGAAGGCGTCGGCGTGAAACGCCGGGCTGCCGGTGCGGCGGTGCCGGATGATATCCTCGCCGGGGAAGATCTCTGCCGCGTCACGGACGGTCACGCCGTCCGGCACGTTCCCGACGGCGCCGTAGGCGAACAGCACCGTTTCGTGCCCATGGTCGACGAAGGATTTAAGACAGACCTGTTCGAGGTAGCTCAGGCTTTCGCCGATCCAGAGGGAGGCGACGGGGGGGAGGGGCATTCATGCTCCGGCTGCCGGATCTGCTCGTAGCCGGAAGCCTACAGCGCGGGGTGGCGGTAATCCAGTTTCCCGCTCACTCGTCGCTCTGTGCGTGGATGAGCTTCAGAAGGCGCCGCGCGGCGTCCGGTCCGGGCGGGATGCTGGTGGCGAGAAGCGCGAGACGGGAGAAGAGCATTGCCTCCTTCCGGTCTGCGAGAAGCGCCGCGATCCGGTGACGGTGGCGGCGCACGCAGTCGCCATGCGCTTCGGCAACGCCGGGCAGGGCGCGGAGGCGGGAGAGCACGCTCCCGGTTGCCTCGGCGTGCCGGGCGATCGACCGGTCTTCGACATTGTTGAAGTTCCGCTCGGCCCAATAGGTGGCGTCGATCGCCTTGCCGGTCCGGTTCGCGAGGCCGCGGGCCCGCTTCACGAGGAAATCCTCGGCCGAGCGGAGAGAGTAGTGGTTGAGCTGGACGAGACCGGTCTCGATCCGGGGCGTCATCAGGAGGATGCGCTTGTCGTCCTTGGCGAACGCGTCGGGCAGACGGCG
>Ga0102931_1000035_pt1 | contig 53010 bp, 49 predicted proteins | sample SalPonR1_C_D1_MG_FD_79282 | JGI IMG/M metagenome (GOLD analysis project Ga0102931, IMG submission 79282) | Salt pond soil microbial communities from South San Francisco under conditions of wetland restoration - Salt Pond MetaG R1_C_D1_MG | ecosystem: Environmental > Aquatic > Marine > Intertidal... | reverse complement strand
TCTCGAAATTCGCTACAACGACGATGCCACGGTGGCGGAAGTTGCGGTTCCTTTGGCGGCGGCCGGGATCACCGATGCCGTTCGGGTCTATGCCGACATCAACAACGAGGTCTTTCTGCCCGGCGATTACTCCAATGTTGACCTCATCGTTGGAAATGATGGTCAGACCTTTGCTGACCCAGTTGCCGTTGGAGCGCTCACGCTTGATGGCGACCTGACGGATTGGGAGGGTACGGCGCCGCTCTTTATCGCCGAGGATGGATCGTCCATCCAAGGTCAGATCAGCGAAGACAGCGCGGTGTTCGCGCTGACTTCGCCAGTCCCGATCGGGGCAGCCACGACGATCTGGCTGGACACGGACCTGGATCGGTCGACGGGACATCAGATCTGGGGGTTCGCGGGGGGCGCGGACTACAATATCGAGATCGCCGCCGATGGCACAGCTGCGCTTTACACCGGCGCGGCCGGGGATGTGTTCGTTGCAGCTCTCGAAATTCGCTACAACGACGATGCCACGGTGGCGGAAGTTGCGGTTCCTTTGGCGGCGGCCGGGATTACCGATGCCGTTCGGGTCTATGCCGACATCAACAACGAGGTCTTTCTGCCCGGCGATTACTCCAATGTTGACCTCATCGTTGGAAATGATGGGGCCTCTCCGTCTCCGCAGGACCCCGTCGATTTCGGCCCCTATACAATTGACGGAGAGTTGACGGAATATGCCGCCGAAACCCTGCTTTATACCGATGGGATCGCTTTTATAAACGGTGACGTCGTGGAGGAGGGGCTGGTGATCGGCCTGTCCGCAAACGTGCCGATTGGCGGCTCCACGACGATCTGGCTGGATACGGATCTAGACCTTGATACCGGCTACCAGGTTTTCGGCTCAACCGCGGGTGCCGACTATAACATCGAGATTTCGGCCGATGGGACCGCCGCACTGTACACAGGTGGGGCAGGAGAGACGTTCGTCGGCGATGTTGATATTCGCTATTCGGATGATGGGCAGACAGCAGAAATCGCCGTGAACGAATCCCTGGCCGAGTTCGGAGCTCAGGTCAGAATATTTGCGGATATCAACGACTCGGTTTTTCTGCCCGGTGACTATGCCAGTGGCAACTTGATAGCGGGGACACCAGATCTGCCCCCGGGGTCACCAGACCTGAAGGTTGGCATCGTCTACTCTGAAACGTCGGCTGAAAATTACTTCAATCTGACGAATTATGGCCAGCTTGTCATGTCGGCACAGAATCAAGCCATGCAGGCAGGCATTCCCTTTGATTTGCTGGGCGAAGCAGACCTGACAGACGCTGCGCGGTTGGCCGAATACGATGCCCTTGTTTTCCCTGGTTTCGCCAATGTTCAGACAAGCCAGCTGTCCGAGATCAAGACGGCGCTGGATATTGCGGTTCAGTCGGGCACCGGCATCGTCGCCGCAGGCAATTTCATGACCAATGACGAAACAGGCGCTGCGTTGCCGGGCAATTCCTACGCGCAAATGCAATCGTTGCTGGGTGTGACGCTTGACGGGTTTGGCCAAACAGAAGGCGTTGAGGTGTTTGCCCGTGACGGCGGCAATCCCATTCTGGACGAATATGATGCGGGTGGCTTGGTCGATTCATATGACACGCTTACGTCTTACGTGAACTTCCGGGACGTAACCGGAACAGGTTCGGTGCTCTTTGATCAGATCACAACGCTCGATGGTGTCGAAACATCTCACGAGGCTGTCATTGCGACAGAGGTCGCCGGAAACCGCAATGTACACTTTGCCACGGACGCGGTGATCGGCAATTCGAACATCCTGCACGAAGCGATCGACTGGATCGCGAAGGATGATCCCGGGACCGCAGATGTTGCGCTTCAGATGTCGCGCAATCCATCACTTTTCTATTCGCGTAACGACATGGATTTGAGCCAAGAGTTCTTTGATGTCGCGATACAGGATCCCGGCATCTATGACAGCCTGAACGCGATTCTGGCGGATTGGCTCGAAAAATACAATTTCGTGGGCTCCTACTATATCAATGTGGGTGCCAACCCGCCGGATCAGCAGACCGATTGGGCAATCTCGGGTCCGCTCTATCAAGACCTTCTGGCGATGGGGAACGAGATCGGAACCCATAGCTATACGCATCCTGACGACACCAACCTGTTGGACGGCGATAGTCCTGAGCTTCTGGCACTTCTGGAGCTTGTTGATCCACGCAATCCGGACTCCATCGACCCTTGGGATTTGACGGCGGCCGAGCAAGACATCCTGCTCAACTCGTATCGCTTCCAGTTCGAAACGTCGGCTTTCGAGATCGAACAGAAGCTTGGCATCGAGGTGACGGGTGCAGCGGTGCCCGGGGCGCCCGAAACGCTCGATACGTCGCACGAAATAATCCGTTTCTTTGACTACATGTCCGGCGGATATTCCGGCGAGGGTGCGGGATATCCCGGTGCCTTTGGTTACCTGACGCCAGACCTTCAGGATTCGGTTTACCTTGCTCCGAACATGTCTTTCGATTTTTCGTTGATCCAGTTCCAGGACAAGACACCAGAAGAAGCGGCTGCGATCTGGGCCGAGGAATTCGCCGATATCACCACCAATGGAGCGACACCGATCATTGCCTTCCCTTGGCATGACTATGGACCAACGGAGTGGCGGTTCGACGGAGAACCATCGAGCTACACGTTCGAAATGTTCGATAACTTCCTCGCGAGTGCATACGAGGCCGGGACGGAATTTGTAACCGGGCAGGATTTGGCAGACCGCATCGCGACCTTTGAGGACAGCGAATTGACCCTGAGCCGAACCGGTGACGTTCTTGCAGCGGACGTTGTTTCAGGCGATGCGGCGGGGCGTTTCGCACTGGACGTAGGCGAACAGATCGCGTCGGTCTCGGGCTGGTATGCGTGGGACGACAGCCAAGTTTTCCTGCCGCAGAATGGTGGTCAATTCGAGGTGACGCTGGGTGCTGTGGCAGAAGACGTCACGCGCCTGACCGCGTTGCCAGACCGCGCGGACCTGGTGTCAGTGACCGGTGATGGCCGCGCCTTGCAGGCGGTGATCGACGGAGGCGGTGTTGCGTCGCTCAACCTTGGTCCGGAGTGGGACAATGATGCGGTCATCATACGCGGGGCTGACGGCGCAACCAATTGGACCGGCAGCGGGCTTGATCTTGTGCTGGACGGCGGCGTGAACGAATTGCTCGTCGACTATGTCGATCAAGGAACCGGCGGCACCATGGAGAGCGAAATCATCCTTGGTGGATCCGCCAAGGATGTCATCGACGGCAGCGGTGGCGCAGACTGGCTGCTGGGCGGCGCCGGAAAAGACAGTTTCGTTCTTGGGTCAACTTCGGCGGGATCGGTGGTGCTGGATTTCCAGCCAAGCGAGGACACCCTGGTTTTCGCATCGGACATCGTTTCCGATCTGTTCCAATGGTCAGATGAAGTAGATGCCCTGAACGATTTTGTGAATCATGACGGTGATGTTCGTTTGATGGATGGAGATACTGTGTTCCTGACCCTTGTCGGGGTCTCGAAGAGTGAGCTCGAGGCCTGTGATGTTACCTTTGCGTAAGAGTAAATATTCATTCGCGAAAGCCACGGCAAACCGACGGAGACGGCAATGACGAAATGCATACTTGCGACCGGAGGTGCTGGGTATATCGGATCTCACACGACGGTAGAGCTTTTGCGTGCCGGCCATTCCGTGGTCATACTTGATAATTTCGAGAATTCAGCCCGTGATGCTTTGGCAAGCATTCCGAAAATCGCCGGTGGCGGGAAAATTTGGCTTGCCGAGGGGGATGTTCGTAACGCCCGCCTCGTCGCTGATGTGATTCAGCGTCATTCAGTCGATGCAGTGATTCATTTTGCCGGCAAAAAGGCCGTTGGCGAGTCTGTCGCTGATCCTTTGCTTTATTATCACGATAACATCACCGGTGCATTGTCGGTTTTGTCTGCGATGCGAGGGACGGGGTGCAAACGGCTGGTCTTTTCTTCATCGGCCACTGTTTACGGGGACGTCAAGATGCTGCCGATCCCGGAAACCGCGCCAACATGCAGTTCGAACCCATACGGGCGCACCAAGCTGATGATCGAAGAAATCATCGACGATTTTGTTGCGTCCACGGATGATTTTGGTGCTTTGTCACTGCGTTACTTCAATCCGGTTGGGGCGCATCCTTCGGGGTTTATAGGGGAAAGTCCAATCGGAACGCCAAACAACCTCTTTCCCTTTATTGCTCAGACCGCAGCAGGCATGCGCGACATGGTTCAAATATTCGGAAACGACTACGAAACGCGCGATGGCACGGGCAGTCGTGATTACATTCACGTGGTTGATCTCGCCCGAGGTCACGTTGCGGCCGTAGAGCACTTGCTTTCGCAGACGACCAACATCTTGCCACATCGAAAAGTGAATCTTGGCACTGGGAAGGGCCATACCGTGCTCGAGGTGCTGAATACTTTTTCAAAAGTGTGCGGATTCCAGATACCTCATCGGATCGTTCCACGCAGGCCTGGAGATGTCGGATTGTCCCTCGCCGATCCGTCGCTCGCGTTTGGGTTGTTCAACTGGAGGGCTGAACTTGGGCTTGATGAAATGTGCCGTGACCACTGGCGTTTCCAGGCGGCTACGAATGAGCCGCGGGGAAGACGGCGGACTCGTCTGGGAGCAGAGGCTCGCTGGGCAAATCGTGTCTGGGAAGACTTTGAAAGCCTTGGCATAGCCGAAGGCAGAAACGCTCTGGCGTGACACTACTGGGACGCGCATTGCTTCCAATGTATCTTTTGGCTTCGCCAGTGACCGGCATGGCATGCGGGGTGTCGCAGATTGACCGCTCTGCGAGGTTGGAGGACGCGCTCCAAAACGGGTACGGGGTGCAATACTGGGGGCCGGATTTCAACGCCGACACGCTGAACCAGGCTTCGCACGGTCTCCTCATCTTGGAGGCTGCGAAAGTCGGAGCCTTGGACACACCTGATGGAAAAGAGCGTTTTTTCACGCCGGCCGAAATTCAGACTATTGGTCAAGACGGCACAAGACCGGTTCTGGTCTATCTGAATTTGACCGAGGTAGAGCCTTGGCGCGATTATTGGCCGTCCGACAAGACCGTCCCGAACTGGGTGGGTCCGGTCACAGCCCAAGGTGATAAACTTGCTGCATTCTGGCGCTCCGAATGGCGCGACATACTGCATGACCGGGTGGCCCGTCTGTTGGCGACCGGAGCAGATGGTCTCTTTCTTGATGACGCGCTGAACTACTTTGTCTTGGGTTCAATGGCTTCAGATTCTTCAGGCAAACCGACGAGCATTGAGAGGTCGGCCGGGGTCATGTTGAACCTCGTCAGGGAGATCGCGTCGACGGCGCGAGAGATCCGCTGCGATGCTCTGATCGTTGTCAACAACGGCGTCTTTATCGGTCGGGATGCTCCTGCGTCGGCGCGTGATGACTTCGACGCTTACCGTGATGCGATTGACGGCATCATGATCGAAGACGGGTTTGGAGCGGCGGACCATCCCGATCTGCATGCCGCTCTGAAACAGGATTATCTGGACCGCGATGTGTCCGTTTTATCTCTGGATTTTGCTTCTGACGTTGAAGCGAAGCCTCTCGCGCAAAAGGCCCGAGACAAGGGATATGCGCCATATATCGTACCAGATGGCAGCTTTTCATACCTTGCACCGCCCGCCTCACGTTCTCGGTGATCCCGAATCCTGACGGACGATGGCCCCAGGCCAAACAAGGTGTCATCGACCAAACATTGCTGCGATATTGGCGTCGGTCTGAGACAGGGCTTGCAGCCGCTCCAGATATCCGGTGCCTTCGAGATCGCTTGCAATGCGACGCCAGAGCGCTGGATCGGTTTCTTGTTTCGCCGCCTGACGCAAAGCGGCAAAGGAAGCATCTGGAAACTGCTTCCAGATCGCCCATGCCGCATCGATGAGCGGTGCCTCCGCAAGACGATCATCTGAAAGCCAATGGCGATATGGCAAAAGTGCCTGCCCGCCTCCGTACCGGACCAGCGGTAAAAGGTATTTGAGGGGCAGGTCGTCTGGAACATCTGGATGCCGTAAGGTTGTTTCCAGCAGACCAATATCAGCACTCCAATCGGCATAAAGCGCAAGCGTATTCCAACTTTCACGGTCTGGCGGACCGGTGACGGCCCAGGGCTGTGCCAACATACGGGCAGCACCAAAAAGCTCGACCCGGGAGAGCGTGGAGACCAGCAAAGGGCGAGTTTCGGGGGCACTGGCAACCATTTGGGACGCTATGGCGCGTGACTGCTGCGGGACTGCCGTCAAAACTGTTGCGATGGGCAAAGCGAGACCTTCGGCGTTGGGACCGCCAAGCCAGTTAGCCATTGTCTTCACGAATTCGCCGGGGTCTTCCGAAGAAAGTGCAAGTGCCGTGAAGCGTTCTGCTTGCTCTGGCGCATCGGCACCGCCCATCTGGACGGCAGTTTCAGCCAATGCACGCGCCTCCGACGTGGCGCCCTGGTCCGCAACCAGATCAACAAGTCGCAGTCTTTCGGACCCGGTCAGGTCGGCAAAATTGACAGCCTTCAGTAAAGCCCGTTCGTTTTCGGTGTCTCCCAACCGATGATAGAGACGTGCCAATCGTTGCCTTTGAAGCTGATCCGATGCAGGGGAATGCGCCTCTTGCAGATGCTCAACCGCCAAAACCAAGTTGTTCGATCGCAACGCAAGGTCGGCGCGGGCGGTGGCGATTGCGTTGGTATTGCCGCTGCGCTTGGCGAGTGAGGCCAGCAAGGCATCGGCCGTCTTTGCATCGCCTGACGCCGCGATCAGTTCGGCATGACGAAATGCCAGTTGTGGCGTAAGTTGCTCGTCCATGGCGTCCAGTCTCGCGAGTGACTCCGAAGGCGGCAGCGAGGCAAGTTCCGCCTCTTGGCCCAATTCTCCTTTGGGCAGCAGGATCAGTGCCGCCGCGGCACCCAGCCCTGCCAATATTATAAGTTTAAGAAGAGGGTCGCGCCGGTGCATCAATCGCACCCGACCGCGAATGATACGGTCCTTGATGATTTGGCGTTCGGCAGGAACACGCGCCATTTGCCGTTTTCGACAAGTGTGACGTCAAGCGGTGTGCCATCGGCCGACACGTCAGGTCGGTGCGTGGCGCGGAATGCAATGGGTCCATGACCATCCGCAGTGATCTGCGTCCGGCATCCAGCAGCGCGCATGTTGGAAAGCGTGGGCCGTGCTTCGACAATGCCAACCATCTGCCCGGCCAATTCCATATCGGTCTCATGTCGAGGGGTCAGCGCCAGAAGCGGTGCGTCATGCTCGGGATCCAAAGTCACGAACAGGGCATCTCCGATGCGCCGCGCACCGAGGACGCCTTCGCTTTTTGGTAAATCCAAGGCCCATTTCTCGGCCCGGTCGACGCGCATTGTATCCAAATTGCCCCGATCACGGACGTCCCATGTTGTCGATGTTCTCGGAACAAGCCGCGTTGACGCGGCGCCGTCCAGCCATGCCGCGTAGCGCGGGACATCCATTGCATTGCGCGTCGATGATGAGTGCACCTGCTGTGCCTCCTTGATGGCCTCGCGGGCGGAAAAGTCGAGCAGGTCGTCAGCACGCATGAGCAACGTATCAGGTCCAGAAGGCCAAGGAATATTGCTTTGCGCAACGGCAGCATTGCGTGTGTGCAACCCTGACCCATCGCCAAAACCCGGCTCTCCCTCCAAGATGGGCAGGGTTGGAGGAATTATCCGAGGCGTCGCATTGGCGGTCCCATCCTCAGAACGCGACAGGCGTAGCGGAAAAGATGCCTGAAAGTTGATGGCATTTGCGCTGATACTGATGGGAACCGGGCTGACATGCGGCTTGCCGGCAAATGCGACACCCGCCGCGAATGCCGCCCTATCTTCAAGCTCGGGCTGGATTTTCGGATCTGGCCAGCCGAATGTCATGACTGCTCCGTCGGACCCAAGGATCTCCTTGGCGAATTCGTATGCTGGTGTTCCCAAGGAGGACTGCACGGAGGCTGCGGTGCGCTGGCCCCACCCATCTGCGAGCAAAATGGTCAATGCGATCCGTCGGCCCTGAAATACGGACAGATCGGGCACCGGTCGCGGTCCATGGCCGGTAAAGGCTTCAACGATGCGGTCCGGATTTGCCAACCAGCGCCAGGACTCACCGGGGTCTTGTACGACTGCCGCCCTGTCAGAAAGCCACGTTCGGTTCTCGATCTGGAAGCCGAGGGCGCGGCGCGTCCCATCTGTCCCGTCCAATACCGCGAGAGGCGCTGCGTAATCCGGTACCATTGGCGCGATGAGCCGACCCGGTGGGACAGTGATACGTTCCTTTGATTGGAACCATTCCGGCGCGGTTTCAAGTCGTGCCCTGGTTCCATCATGCAGGATTGCGACGTCGGTTTCATGCGTGTCAAGTCTGGCCCAAAGCGCGTCACCACCCGGATTTCCGATCATCACCTCGGGCAGGGTGCTGCCACATCTGTCGGATTGGGTATTCAACCAGACACTCAAACCGGGTTGGTTCGGCACCATGCCATCGAACCAACTCAACACCCCGGCAACATTGGCCAAGGGGAGCGCGTCGGGAAGTGGCCGGGACACGTCAATATAGATCGGCAATAACCCATGCCTGGCAAGTGCCGCGTCCAGATACCGGGCGATGCGGCCATTTTCCTGATCGGGTTCTTTGCGCCCATCAATCAGCGCGATCACGTATTTCGGCAAGGATTCGGAGCCGAGACAAGCAGCGGACAGAATCGAGGGTATTACCCAGAAATACACGCAAGACATAAGCCCCAGCCAAAAGTTGGTTGAGGCTCCGTCTTTGGGATGAGGTTGGCTCGACATAAGATGTAGAATCCAAACTAACGGAGAATTGTGGAAACTTCTTGGCAAGAATACGGTGCTGTCAACATCAAGTTAAGGCAGAGAGTGTGTTGGGAAAGAAAGGTCTGGAATGTTGAGCACGATGCTCTCGAAGGCTGGGATTGGTCTTGCCGCATTGATGGTTTTTGGCGGGATCGAAACTTTGCCGTCATTGTTCGGAGTTGAAGGCGCAACGTCACTGGCCACGGGGAGGGTGGCCCCCGAAGACCCTACCGTCCATCAGGCTCGGCATGAAACCGAGTCCTCTGACAACATGGTTTCGCTGGCGATGTTCAAGGACACGGAACCCAAAAGCCCAAGCCTGCTCGATCGCATCTTGTCTGGCATCGGTTGCGAAAGCGGCAGCGATGCTGCGGATCGAACAGTTGTTGGCGACCAACTGACATTGCGTGTTTTTGAACATTCCGAGAGTGATTTTGGACGATTTGAACGACGCGACCTTTCGGGCACGTTTGCCGTCAGCTCCACGGGAGAAATCGCTGTTCCCGGTATTGGACGGGTGAAGGCTTTTGGAACGCCATTGACCTGTCTTGAAAACGCCGTAAGGGCGGCTCTATCATCGGAAATGAACCTTTCCACAACAGTGACGGCCTCTTTTGCCAAGCGCCCGCCTGTTCTTGTAAAAGGAGAGGTTATTGCACCCGGCAGTTATGAGTACGTTCCCGGATTGACGGTAGATACGCTCCTTGCAAAGTCGGGGTACGGCAGCAGCAGTTCGGATGCCGCTCTTCGGCGCAGCTTGGATGCGCGTCGTGACGAATTGCGCACATTGCGCGCGGGGCTTTTGCTTCGGCACAAGCGCCTGTCGGCCCAGCGTGCAACCGAAGAAACATTTACAATGACGGATGGTACGGCTGCCGTTGTGAACCGCCAAATCGAAGAGGATCGGATCAATAGCGAAGTCGCCGTGCTGGAAGCCGCGTCAAGCGAGCGCGCAATCCGCGACGCACGGGACACAGCAAGACGTGCAGAGCTTCAAAGTGCGCTCCATCTGGCACTTTCGCGGCGTCAGATGGTGGCGGCACGCCACGAAGACCTGAAGCGCAAACGCGATGCGCTGGATCTGGAAGTTGCAAAGGAATGTCGCGGCCGATGCAGCTCAAGCAGGCAATTCGCCCAGTTGCGGCTCGACAGCTTGAATGATCGCGTCGCCGACTTGGATCTGGTCTTGCAAGATGCCGAGACACGCGTGATCGAAGCGCGCCACGCGCTGAACCGCCATGACAGAACCATCGAGCTAGAGCGCGCTGAAAGCAGCAAGACGCTGGCTCTCGATATTGTCGAGACCCTTGTGAAGCGAAACGCGATAGATGCTGAATTGGCATCCGTAGAGGGACAGCTGAGGGCGCTGGGCGATCTGGTGGGCCGTGTCGTGACGGTGAAACGTCAGAATGGAAAGGACATTCGCATCCTGGAATCCGATGAGACCATGCGCTTGCTGCCGGGTGATATAGTAACGGTCGGCGCTGTTGATGATGCGGCTCTCGCGTCAGCCGAGAGGGTCTTCAAGTGAGAGCTTTGATCGACAATCTATTGGCAGACGAAACCTCAGGCCAAATCTCGGGCCAAACCTCACGCAGCGGTTACGAGGATGCCTTGCGCGGGATTATTGGAGCAGCGGTCCTGTTGGTGCTGATCGCCGGTGCAGAACCGCTTTTGTTCGGCGCCGGATTTTATGAGACTTTGAAATTACATCCCTTTTGGATCGTGATCCTGATCGCGTCTTTACAGCATGGCCCAGGTGTCGGCATCGCAAGTGTGGCCTTGGCGACGTTCCTCATGGGGTGGCCGGACCGCTTTGTCGGCGAAGACGCTGCTGTCTATGCTGCTCGCGTCGCGGTGCTGCCTCTTCAGTGGCTTGTCGTGGCTCTCATCGTGGGACTGTATAGCCAGCGGAAAATTCTTGAAACCGAAGGTCTGCGGGCAGAAGTCACGAGGCTCGAGGATGTATCCGACACCCTTGCCGCTGAAATCGAGAGAATGGACAGCCTCGTCTTGGACTTGGAGCGTGCGTCTGCCGCCAAGTCCGGCGCGACAACGACACAGATCATACCCGATGCGTCGGAGACTTACACCGTTCTTGCACGGGCCTTGCCTGATCTTGCCGCGCTTGCAGTCGCCCGCGCAAGTGAACTTCCCGCGACCTTCGAGGCCGCGTCTGCAGCCCTCTTCGATGGTCCCGTCGCACTGATCGCAGCGGCACCAGGAGAAGACCCCTTATTTATCGGGAGTGCGCCTGAATTGGGTTGCAGCCCTGAAGTCATGTCTGCGTCCCTGGGTGCCTTACTCGGACATCAAGATTGTGACACAGTCAAATTGCAGGATGCTGGTCTCGATGCCGATGGCGCTGCCCGGATCGTTCGGAAATGTGCGCATGTAGAGAACGGATTGACTGCAACGGTTATTTTCTTTGCCGAGACTCCCGCGGAAGCTGACGCTGGTGCGCAGCGTCTCGATCTCATAGCCGAGATGGCCCGCATCGCGATTGACAGGGTCAGCCTTGACCTCGGCCTCGACAAGAGAGCGAAGAAGCTCTCTCAGAAACGTGGCTGACATATCGTTGCTGCGCAGAACTGCCGCGTTTTGTTTGACGCTGGCAGCGGTTTCAGCCTTTGTGATAGCGATTTACATTGGTTTTTGGTTCGCACTGATATTTTATTGCGCGATTTCTGTCGTGCTGTGTGTCGCGCTCACGCTTTTCGATCGGCATGATGCAGGATTTTTTGCCATTGCCGTGTTAACGCTTGGCCCATTTGCCGGCCCGGTCATCATGATCGCAACCATGGGTGCAAAACGCAGGCAACCCCAAATATCATTCGAAGCCCATCGAGACATCCCGAGCGACACGCGTGCCGACCTTTTATTCCAGGAAATCGCAGAAGACCGCCGGCCACGTGGCCGGGACGCGTTGGAACCTCCTTTGGAAGACGTATTCCTGTCCGGAACGCTCACGGATCAGCAAACGGCTTTGGCCGCGATCGTCAAACATTACACCGCTGATCTGCGCCCTGTATTAGAGCGCGCGCTTGCCTCTGAAATTCCTGCAGTGCGTGTTCAGGCAGCTTCTGTCTTTGCACATCTGAGGGATACATTTGCAGCGCGCGCCCGAAGGCTATTGCAGGGTGAGCATGCGTTGTCCGGTGAGGCGCTCGATGCTGAAATTTCAGCGGTATCGGGGTCCGGCTTTGTAGACCCTGCGGAGCTTGAAGCTGTGCCGCGCCCGGCGCCAACACCTGACTCGGGATCAGTCTTGGAAAATCCGAAGCTCAGAAATGAATTGATTTCGACATGACCGATACACGCTGTGCAGATGTCTGTTTGGTAGTTGAAGGATGTTATCCTTTTGTCACTGGGGGGGTGTCATCCTGGTTGGATTGGCTCATCCGGGAGCAGAAAGATAAAAGTTTTTCCGTGCTCGCAATTACCGCAGACGACAGCGTGCAGGACGTGAAATACTCCCTGCCAGACAATGTGTTGAACCTTGAAGTCCTGCCGCTTAGCACCACGCAAAAACGTATGCGACTGGGAGACCCGAAAATCGACGCTTCGGTGTTTGGCGATGCGCTGGTGCGGCTATGGGAAAATGGCGACGCAGATGCGTTTGATGTGCTGTGCGACCTTGCCATGACACCGGCGCGCCGGGGGTTCCCGTCTGTGCCAGGTCGGGCGGTTCGGCCCGATCACGCCGACCTGATTTCTTCAACACCAGCTTGGGACGCTATCGAAAACTGCGCGAACAATCTTGCGCCGGAGGCCGCCTTTTCGGATTTTTTCTGGGCGTGGCGCACGCTGGTTGGCGGGATGGTCTCTGTCCTGACATCGCCCGTGCCCCCGGCGCGCATTTATCATGCAATTTCCACAGGATATGCCGGGCTTTTTGCGGTGAGGGCCGCGCGGGAAACCGGTGCGCGGATCGCACTCACCGAGCATGGCATCTACACCAATGAACGACGTATTGACATGGTGATGGCCGACTGGCTGGGAGACCGCGTTCGAAAAGGCTTTACGCTCAAGGATCCGCGGCGTGATACCCGTGACCTTTGGATCGCAATGTTCGAGAGTTTTGCCAAGGTCGCCTATGCGAGGGCTGATCGGATCACAACGCTTTACAGCGCCAACCAGGGATTCCAGCGCGCGCTGGGCGCCCCCGAAAATCGTCTTTCTGTCATTCCAAACGGCATCGCGTTGGAGAGGTTTGATGACCTGAAACGCCCCTCAAACAAGGCACGACCAGTTGTCGGTTTGATCGGACGTGTGGTTCCGATCAAGGATATCGAAGCATGCATCCGTGCAGCCGCAGTGATCCGGGAGACTGTGCCTGACGTCGAAGTGTTGATAATCGGACCGACCGATGAAAACCCGGAATATTATGAAGCCTGCAAAAAACGGGTGTCCGAACTGAACCTCGATACAACCGTCCGTTTCATGGGGCGCATGAATATTTTCGAAATTCTGACATCGCTTGACGTCTTGCTTCTGACGTCGATCAGTGAGGCGCAACCCCTTGTCTTGCTCGAAGCCGGTGCCGCGCGGATTCCCTGCGTCGCGACCGATGTCGGTTCGTGCCGGGAAATCATAGAAGGTTCAGAAACGGAGTCCCCGGCGCTTGGGCGCGGTGGGTTCGTCGTGCCGCCAATGGACCCGGATGCGCTCGCCGCAGCGGTGATCTGTCTTTTGTCGGATGAAACGCTCCGCCTTGAATGTGGTGAGGCCTTGCGCGCCAGGGTCGAACAAAGCTTCACCTCGCGATCCTCTTCGGCCGCTTACGCCGCGCTCTACGAGGAACTCGTGGCATGAGCTCAAGCCCTTACTCCCAGCTAAAACTGCGCGCTGTCCTGAGGCAGGCCGATTGGTGGCTGGACGGACCCATCCTGAAACCGCTTCACAATCTTCTCGCCGCCTTGGTTCTGGCGGCTGGTCCTTGGCTCCTCGTGATCGTTACTTTGATCTTGATCTCCTGGACAGCTGACAACCGTTTCACAGACGAGGCCCTGGAGGACATGCGTCTCGCAGTTGTCTATGCCTTCATGCTCGCACCCATTGTGGCGGCACCATTGGGTATTATTGCAGCTCGAACGATCGCCGATACGGAAGTGCCACCCGACGCGTCGGCCGTTGGTGCGCTGCTGTTGGTGGTGTGTGGTGTGGCCGGGACCGCTGCAGAAGTCTTGGTTATCATCGTCGTGCTGGTTCTCGGGGTGTCGAATCCTGCCTTGACACTCGCGTTTGCCTTGCTCACGTCTGCCTCCGCAATGATGTGGGTGGCATTCGCAGTTCTGGCTGCATGCAAAGCGCGTCGACATCTGATCCTATCTTTTGCCACAGGCTTGTTCATTGCCGTTTTGCTGAGCGTTGGTGTCGCAGATCGTGCAGGCAGCGGAAGTGCTTTGGTGTGGTGTTTCACGTCCGGGATCGTCTTTTGTCTTGCCCTTTGTCTTTCACCATTTCTGAACATCAGACATCAGCTTGCCGAATTGCGCCATGCTGCTGGACAGCTACGCCTGTGTGCCAAAAAAACATGGCCGCTCGCTGTGGGGGCTTCCTTGGCGATCATGGGGATTTGGGCTGACAAATGGATTGTCTGGTTCGGTCCTGGCGGTCAGAGCTCTGTCGCCGGTTTCCGTCACATGCCCACGTACGACAGTGCACTGTTCCTTGCCCAGCTATCCACGCTGCCCGGTCTTGCAAGCCTGGCCATCTATTTCGAAGAACCTGTGCGCCGTGCGATGGATCGGTTTCGGGCGAAGCTGGCCAACGGGGCGACGTTGCGCGCTGCAAATTTGTCGGGAATGGCGGTATCAGAAATGATCTGGACTGGTATACTTCGTATCATGATGACGCAGTTCGCGGTTTCTGCCGCGCTGTTGTTGTTGGCCCCTGTGATTGCATCAGCAATGGGCCTGAGGCTTGACCAGTTCTTGGTCCTTCGTATGGGAATTGTTGGAACGTTGCTGCACGCATTGTTTCTCGCTGCTTCTGGCGTCCTGGTGTTATGCAATGCCAAAATGGCCTTTCTGATCCTGCAAGCCGCGTTTCTGACTGCAAATCTTTCTCTCAGTGCAGTTTTGACACCTGTGTTTGGTGTGAACGCGCTTGGATTCGCGCTCGCTTCGGGACTGACCAGCATTTTTGCATGTGTGGTCGCATTCGAAACAACGAAAAAGTTAATTGCTTATTTATTCATTTTTGGAAACGATACTGTATTAAATTAAATTTGAGACCTGACATTGCTACCAAGGTTTCGGGAGAAAAGACATATAAAATTTCTTTTGTGTAACAATCGGTTAAATATCATTCACACGAAGCAATTTCGCTAAAAAGTTGCATGGTCAAAATGCACTCGGCTACTGGATGAAGAAAGCTGATTTTTTGTGCTTAAGCCGCAAAGCCTTTGGCAGTAAATAAAGGACCTGAGCCATTTGCGACATCATCCCTGATGATTCGTGGCAAGGTTCATGTCAAAAGATTTATTGTGTCCAGTAAGTGGTGCCGTTGGTGAGCGTATAACTGACAGGACTATTTCACATGCCGGATGACGGAAGACATAGATCGAACACCGCATATGTCATCTTGATTATAGATGATTGCCCCTTGCGCCGCGCAGCTTATTTGGCACTTTTTGAACTTTATGGGTCCAGCACTGCCGTTTTAAACCATCGGGATGGTGAAATTCCTGTTGGATCACCCACCCTCAAAGAAGGCGCTCTCACTTTGGTGGTGTTTGGTGGCTTGCTCATAAGTAGTGCCGATGGCCGTGCTAAGCTCGAGGCTGTATTGCAAAACCGCACGGGCCGCGTGGTTGCCCTGGTTGAGAACCATACCTCAGATTGTGTCTCTTGTGCGCTCGACATGGAGTTGGGCGGCGTTATACCGGCATCCGAGGAACCGTCAGTAGTTTTTGCCGCCCTCGATTTCATTGCTGCGGGCGGTTGCTATATCCCGCATGCTTCTACGGCAATCGAGGGATTACAGGACGTGTCACTTCTGCAAGAAAAGGTGGCAGGCGGGGATAGTCACGAACGGAATGAGACAAACACTGAAGACCTGAGCAAGGCCATAACCGACAGGCCAGTTTTCACCCGCCGTCAAAACGATGTTCTGATTGACCTTGCGCATGGAAAATCAAACAAGGCGATCGCGGCAAGTTTGGGTATTTCCGAGGCGACAGTGAAAAGTCATATCCGGCAAGTCATGCTCAAGCTGAATGCGAAAAATCGAACCCAAGCGGCATTATTAGCGCGGGATCTTGTTTAGCATCATAACCCATTGAGTTTCAAAGCCAGCAGACGCCGGCTCTCAGCCAGAGCGATGGCAGAGAGCAAGAGCGTCGGATTGCGGTCGTATCGCATTGCCAAAACGCCGCCAATTCTTGAGTTCAGGTTAACGTCCAGAAATCGAATCTGTCCGGTGCGTCACCTCCCGAAAGGTTGTCGTTGCCGGCGCCACCCATCAACATATCGTTTCCTGCCCCTCCAAAAACCGTGTCATGGCCGGCCATGCCCTCCAACTGATCGTGGCCTTCGTTGCCGAACAGCATGTCATGGCCCCCGCCGCCGATGATGGTGTCGTTGCCTCCCAACCCAAAAACGATATCGTTCCCGCCAAGCGCGTAAATAAGATCGTCGCCGGAGGTTCCGAAAACGAGATCATCCCCATCACTTCCAGTTATCGTTGCACCGTATCCGGAGCCGATAAAGATGGCATGTGTTTGAGGAATGTCAGTCGACGTGAAGACATCATCCGGAAGCTGGCCCTGGATCGGTGCGTAGTCAGCGGTTTGCGGGTTATGCGCAGCGGTCGGGGTCCCGACCGTTGTTGAGAGCGCATCTAGAAGCGCCAGCCAAGTGCCAGACAGGGCTTCGGGCAACGTGTCGCCCCATTCGATCGACAAAAGTTGTGTGTTTGTTCCTGACAGATTCCTGGCAACCTCGACGAGGAAGTGCGGATTTTGCAGAAAGTTGTTCTCCATTACGAGAAAATCAATGTTGGCCAGAAAGGCTTCGACTTGCGAGCTGTCTTGCGCATATCCCGCGTCCCACCGCAAATAACCGCCACCATTCAGTGCAATCGACGTGTCGTCGTCGGCCCCGTCCAGCGCATCGAGATGTGCTGCAACGGCGTTCACCAAGTCCATCATGTCGGCAGCAGTGGCCGTCACGCCATCTGCCGCATAATAGCGACCGACATCGTCAAGAAAAAAATCTCTGTATCCGGCTGCGAAAAGCGTTTCGACCTGGTCCAGGACGATATCCCACCACGAACCTTCTGGTGCTATGACAGGTTGACCTGCATTGGGTAAAGGCACGGCACCATCGCTGAAATCCACAATGGGGCCATAGACCGTTTCTTCCGTCGAACCTCCTTCCGGAGGGCCGGTTGCAACACCTAGTGCGTTTTCAAGCCACGAAGGCACATCCGCGTCCGGATTCAACGGCATCACGTCTTGATTGATATCAGGTTCAAAAGACGTAAAAGCGGAGCCGGTTTGGTCCAAAGTCCAGCTATCCTGCCAATACGTCCTGTAATGGTCCGTAATGCCAAGGTTGACGTACCCAAAGACGTGGCGTGTTCCATCTCCATCCGTGTCAGCACTCCGGATTTCGAGCATCTGGTCGGGCGTAAAAAACGTCACTCCGGGGGTGCCGGTCGCGCGCGACGTCAGGCCCGTCTCAAGGAATATAAGGTCCGTCTCCGAGACCAAAAGTTGTTCGAAAACCGGGCCATATGCGCGCCCGCCATCTGGTTGCCGCGCTCCGGTGAGTAAAAAAACAAAATTATCTGCAACGGGTGGCATATCTTACCTTCACTTTCGCAAGATGAATCCAAAGTTTTTCGAGACACTTAACTCAGCTGTCCCATCCCAGAAGGTGGTATGGCCGTTTTCTTGACCAACTCGAGTTTGAGTGTGTGCCAGTCTTTCGTTTCCTGCAAGGGCGTCTTGCTGTTCAAGGTTGATTGCGAAAGCTGCTGGTCATAAAGCAGCACGTCGTGGTCCAGTGTTGCCTCCAAATCCTCGCCGGATTGGAGGTTGTGGCTTTGAAGCATTTTTTTTCGGACAAGCGAGTTTTGGTAGCCATCGATATTTCCGAAGCCTGTCCGAAAGCGCACAACATCTGAATGCTATTCCTTTGTTTGCGAAAACGGCCCCGCTGGGGCCTTTTCTGACCCCTCAATTTTCTGGCACTGCGTTGCATAAATGCGCATCGTCTTCTGCGCCAAGACCAGGAAGCAACGTGATTTCCGGCGTTATGAGCTTGGAAAAGCTGTGCGCCTTGTCCAAGGCAACGGCGGAAATGCTCTCACCGTCATAAAGAAACTCTTCCATGATCCGCAGCTTGTCCGCCGCAGACCAGCGCAGACGGCGACCGCCATCGGTGATGATTTCTATCTCAGACACAAGCACATGCTTAAGGCTATCCTCAAGCCTCCTTGGTCAGCCCCAAGGTGTCCGGCCGAAACAGGGGCCAGTTCAGTGATCACTACGCTTTCCACCTGATTGTCACGGACCCGAATCCTCAGGTTCTGGGGTAAGAGCTTCCGGCGTTGATCCGCGTGGGCTATACCTCGTTCAAGCTCTACACGACATATGAAGATCTTAAGTTGAACGACCGTGAAATCATAGAGGTCCTGACGCTGGCCAAGCGCGAGGGGGCGCTTACAATGATCCACGCGGAGAATTCAGACGCGATTGCCTGGCTGACCGAGGCGCTTGAAAAGGTCGGGCAAACCGCGCCGCGCCATCATGCCGATGCCCGTCCCGCCATCGCCGAGTGCGAGGCGACCCATCGCGCTGGCCGAGATCGTGGACGTGCCGATGCTGGTCGTTCATGTGTCGGGCGGAGAGGCAATGGAGCAGATCGCACATGCGCGTTCCAAGGGTCTCAAGGTCTTTGCCGAAACCTGTCCACAGTACATTCTGCTGACAGCAGACGATCTTGCTCTCGCCGGGTTCGAGGGTGCGAAGCAGATCTGCTCTCCGCCGCCGCGCGACAGCGCTTCGCAGCACTCTGTCTGGCGCGCCCGATACGAATATGTGACGATTGGAGGTGCGGCAGGGCAGCTGTCTTGGCGCCATGACCCGCCAAAGACAAGTCCTCGCGCCCCGCCATGGATGCGGCCCATATCGAAAACCTACAGAACAGGGGACGACTGTCAGCTCTGACCGCGTGCTGTCTTTTCAAAGAGTTCAGGTCCGATCCCGAGGCTGCTCGAAACCTTGAGGCCAATTCGCGTTCCGGTTGGCGACCAAGGTCAAGGTGCCGGGATAGGCACCATGAAAACTTGTTCCAAAGTGAAAGTGACGATGTCACCGTTCCGAGTCGACCCGTGATGCAATACTCGCATCACGTATTGAGGGTGATCATATGCCATGCACCTTGAGTTGTTCAGCCGTGGTCTGCGCACGCGCCCGCGTCTTCACTTGCGGCAATGCTGGAGACCCTTATGGCTTGCAGGCCGGGGCGTTGCAGCCACCGGCCGCGTTTGCCGGTTGCACCGCTGCCGCCGTTGAAGATTCTCTTGCCACAGGCGAGGTTTCGAAAGCAGGACCGGTCCGTTGAAGAGCCAACCCGAGACAGGTGTTCTTGTCGAAGAAGTGCGCGCGGCCGGAGGACAGTTGCGAACCGGCCGCGCTGGCGAGGTCGCGTTCCAATGGAATGGTCCGCCCCGATACTTCGTTCTTTTGACCCGCGGCAGCATCCGGGTCCATTTTCGCACGAAGGACCGACCGGTGCCCTGGGCCGAATGCCGCGCGCTTGGCGGCCAGGATTGCATGCCGGTCACCTCGGCCATCCTGGCCCGATCGGAAATCGCTATGCGCGCAGTCTACCTGACACCGAGCAGATGGCTGGTGTTGCCGCCCGAAAAGTTGCAAGACTTGGTCGCGGAGAACATCGTTTTCCGCCGCGCACTCTTCCGGCAACATGCGTCCCGTTTGCCCACGTTCTTTGCCCGTACCTCTGGCCGGGATAACCCGAGCGCCGAGCAGAGATTGGCAGAGTGGCTGCTGGGCAATTCCGATGGAGGGCGGATCGATGTCACCCACCAGCAAATTGCCAGCGATCTTCTGACCGCTCGGGAAGTCGTCTCGCGCGGCCTGAAACACTTTGTCGACGCGGGATGGATCGAACAGGGCCGTGGGTGGATCAGGGTGATGCGTCCCAAGGTGTTGTCGAAACTGGCGCATGTATCGCCGCCATCTGCGGGCTGTGGCAAGGGCCTTTCATGTTCACTCAGGTCGGCAAACCGGCGTCCTGAGCGGGGATGATACGAAATGCCGGACGCCGACAGCCCGAGCCAGCCTGCCAAGGATAGGATCATCGCGCCCGTTACGCGGGACCTGCACGTGCGGGCGAGCCGGGAAATTTCGACCCTGCTGTGGTCCAAGCCCGGCCTGCCGCTTGTTGCGATCCGTGCTGTCGTGAACGCCATATGGCTGGAGTTGCAGCGCGATCGGGTTTGGGTGGAAGAACACGACACGGAGCGTCCCGCCAATGACCGGTAATGCTTGTAGATGGCCTTCGATTTCTTCGGCGATCTTCATTTCCACGGGTGGAATGTGACCAAGTCACAAAGCGTCGGGCCGATTGTCGGGTAGAATGAAGCATACCGACACGCAACTCGCGTCATTGGGGCGCGGTGCGCAGCGCAACTTTGGTATCAGGAGGAGAAACGAGATGAAACGCAGAGATTTCCTGAGCCTGGCCGCGCTCAGCAGCGCTGCTGCCGCCGTGCCGCTGACAGCGGCGCAACCGGCGCGGGCGGAGGTTGCGACCTCGGCCCATATCGTCATCGTCGGCGCCGGGGCCGCAGGCACCGCGCTGGCCAACCGCCTGACCCAGCGGCTGGACGGTGCGCGGATCACCATCATCGATCCGCGCACCACGCACCTTTACCAACCGGGACTGACGCTGGTGGCGACGGGCCTGAAACCGGCCAACTACGTCACCTCGGACGCAAGCCACTGGCTGCCCGGCGGTATCGAATGGATTGCCGAAAAGGTCGCCGCAGTGGATGCTGAGACAAAAACCGTCTCGACCGAGGGCGGGCAGACCATCAACTACGATTGGCTGGTGCTCGCCCCCGGTCTGGTGCTGGACCATGGCGCCATCGAAGGGTTTTCGACCGACATGATTGGTGAAAACGGCATCGGCGCGCTTTACGGCGGGCCAGAGCACGCGGCGCGCACATGGGCCGCCGCGCAAAAGTTCACCGAGGACGGCGGCACCGGGATTTTCACCCGCCCTATAACCGAGATGAAATGCGCCGGCGCGCCGCTGAAACACACTTTCCTGGTCGACGACATCGCCCGCCGGGCGGGAAATGCCGGCAAGATGAACATGGTCTACGCCGCGCCGCAGACCGCGCTCTTCGGCGTGCCAATCGTGGCCGAAAAGGTGCGGATGCTCTTCGAGGATCGCGGCGTCGACACGAGGATGAGCCGCACGCTGACCGCCATCGATGCCGGCAACAAGCGGGCGACCTTTGCCACCGACAGCGGGACCGAAGAGATGGAGTATGACTATCTCCATGTCATCCCGCCGCAGCGCGCGCCGGAGTTTATCCGTCAATCGGGCCTGTCATGGGCCGACAAATGGACCGATCAGGGCTGGGTCGAGGTCGACATGAAGACCCTGCGTCACCTGCGGCATCCTGAAATATTCGCGCTCGGAGACGTGGCCGGCGTGCCCAAGGGCAAGACAGCGGCCAGCGTGAAATGGCAGGTGCCCGTGGTCGAGGATCACCTCGTCGCCGCCATCGACGGGCGCGAGGGAGCCGAAACCTACGACGGCTATACCTCTTGCCCGCTCATCACCAGGATCGGCCGCGCCATGCTGGTCGAATTCGACTATCACAATAACCTTGTTCCCTCCTTCCCGGGCATAATCGCCCCGCTGGAGGAACTCTGGATCAGCTGGCTGATGAAGGAGGTCGCGCTGAAGGCCACCTACAATGCCATGCTGCGCGGCGACGCCTGAGGAGGACCCGATATGAAAGACCTGACATTTGGCACCCTGATCGCCGTCTTCGAGGAAATCTTTGGTCGCGGGCTCTTCTGGGCTATGGTGGCCGCCGCAGTTGTCGTGACGCTGGGGTATCTCTATGTCCTGATCCGGGATCGTTCGGTCAGTTGGAAGAAATTCCTGCTTGCGCAACTTTCCATGCCCGTGGGCGCCGTCGCGGCCGTCTGGTTCGTGATGATCATGACCCATTCGCAGCTGTCTGACATCGGGGGTCCGGTCGACATCATCGTCCTGCTGGGTGTGGCTGCTGCCGGGGCCATCGGGATGGCGATCCTTGTCTACGCCGTCGAGGCGCTGATCGGCAGCGATCGGACCAAGGGTGAGCACGAGTGATGCAATGCAAGGCCGGGTCTGAAAATCCGGTCCTGAAGGAAAAGGAAACATCCATGTCCAACGAAAAGATCATCGAATACCTGCAACGCGCCGTGAAAATGGAAATGACCGCAGCGCATCAATACCAGTTGCACGCCCACACGCTGGACGACTGGGGGCTGACCAGGCTCGCCGACCAGATGCGCGAGGAAATGTCCGAGGAGCTGGGCCATTCCGATCTGTTCATGCAGCGTCTGATGTTCCTCAAGGCCAAGCCCGAACTGGGTTTCGACAAGGCCCCCGCCGCAGCCGAGACGCTGCAAGACATGTTCAAGAGCGATCTCGTGGACGAGGAGGAGGCAATCTCCTACTATACCAAGGCTGCCATGCACGCTGCCGAACTGGGCGACATCGGCACTCGCACACTCTTCGAGAAGATCGTGCTGGACGAGGAAGGCCACAAGGGCTGGCTGGAACTGCAACTCGACCTGATCGAGCGGCTTGGCGAGGCCACCTACAGTGCCAAGCTGATTTCTTTCGGCGACGAAGGCTGACGGAGGCACGAGATGAGCGCACAGACCGAAGAGGCGTCTTTGCCGACACGGCTTGAACACTTTCCGATCAGCGTTTTCGGGATAACCATGGGACTGTTTGGCCTGGCGCTGGCGCTTCGGTCGGGTGGGTTTTATCTGCCGGGGACCGTGGCGGGATATGCCGGGCTGTTCGTGCTGGCAGCCCTGGGGGGGATCTTCGCGCTCAAGGCGGTCCGGCACCCGGCCTCCGTCGCCGCGGAATGGGCGCACCCGGTGCGCCTGGCTTTCTTTCCGGCAGTCTCGATTTCGCTTCTGCTGCTGGCGACGTTCCTGAGAGAGGGCAGCCCCGGCATTGCCGGCCCGCTATGGATCATCGGCGCCGGAGCGCAGGCGATCCTGACACTGGCGGTGATCAACGCATGGATCTCGCACCGCGCCTTCGGGCCGGGACAGCTGTCGCCTGCCTGGTTCATCCCGGCGGTGGGCAACGTGATCGTGCCGCTGGCGGGTGTCCCGCTTGGTTACGTGGAACTCAGCTGGTATTTCTTTGCCGTGGGTCTGCTGTTCTGGATCGTCCTGCTGACGCTGATCTTCAACCGGCTGATCTTTCACGACCCCTTGCCCGGCAAGCTGCGTCCCACGCTGGTGATCCTCGTTGCCCCGCCCTCAGTCGCCTACCTGTCCTGGATGGTGCTGAACGGTGGCGAGGTCGATGCCGCCGCGCGCGTCCTGTTGAACATCGGTTACTTCTTCGCCGCTCTCGTGGCGCTCCAGGTGCCGGCGCTGGTCAGGCTTCCCTTCGCCTTGTCATTCTGGGCGCTGTCTTTTCCGCTCGCGGCCCTCACCACTGCCAGCTTTCACCATGCCACGCTGACCGGGTCCGGTTTTTACCACGGGCTCGGCCTGGCGCTGCTGGGAGTTCTTATCCTGACCATAGCGGGCCTGATCGTCCGGACCATCCGTGCCGCGATGGCACAGGAAATCTGTCAACCCGAATAACCCTGAAAGGGTCCTGGACATGACGACCCGGATCCGCGCCTCCAAGCCTGGCGGCTGGGTCACGAGGCTGCTCGATTCACAGACCGTGCCCAGCTTCCGAAGCAGCCTGGCCGCATGGTGCCCGTGTTCAGGGTCATTCGGTTCGGGTCATCCCTCGTCGCGGCTGTGCGTCCAGAATGCCGGTCAATGTCTCGTTCGATTAACCAGCGTTAAGGAATGCTGTCAGCAATAGGATAAACTTTGCGACATCGTCGTGGCAGGAAACATCGCGGGAACAACAATGCGTGAAGACGAACAGGAAACGGCACATGCGTTCATGTCTGATCCCGATACCTACGGGACGACAGACACCGTCGAGCGGATCGACACCCACATCTCGCACCTGTTTCTGGCGGGCAATCGGGTGTTCAAGCTAAAGCGTTCCGTGCGTCTTCCCTATCTCGATTTCTCCAGCCCGGCGCGGCGGCTTGCCGCCTGCGAGACAGAGCTGCACCTCAATCGCCGCACCGCGCCGGAGCTTTATCTCGGGGTGCGCCGGATCACTGCCGGCACGAATGGGCCGGAATTCGATGGGTCAGGTGAACTGCTCGATGCGGTGGTCGAGATGCGCCGATTCGATCAGGACACGCTGTTTGATTCGATGGCGCAACGCGGCGCGCTGAGATCCTCGCATCTGGATGCACTGGCGCATGAGATCACGGCGCTGCATGCGAAGGCCCCGGTCGACGACGACGCCGACGGGGTCGAAAATATCGCATCGGTCCTGCGCGTCAACGCGGAGGCCTTTCGGCAAAGCAGCGTCTTTTCCGAAGCAGACATCGCCCGGCTCGTTGCGGCCTTCGAAAGCGCCCTCGAAACACATGCCGCGCGGCTGGATGCGCGCGCACGCGCCGGCCAGGTCAGGCGCGGCCATGGGGATTTGCACCTTCGCAATATCTGTCTCTACGAAGGGCATGTGCGGCTGTTCGATTGTCTCGAGTTCAACGAGGCGCTTGCGACCGTGGATGTGCTTTACGATCTGGCGTTTCTGGCCATGGACCTTTGGCATCGCGACTTGCGGCGCGAGGCGTCGCAGGTTGTGAACCGCTATTGCGATGCATTCGGTCAGGAAGACGGGTATGTGCTGATGCCGTTTTTCATGGCCCTGCGCGCCGCAGTGCGGGCGCATGTCACTGCGACACAATGCGAAACAGCGGAACTGGAGCGTGACAAGCTGTCGAAAGAGGCGCGCGCCTATTTCGATCTGGCCGAACATCTGCTTGTCCCAGAACCCGCGCATTTGTTGGCCTTGGGGGGGCTGAGTGGATCGGGAAAATCGACGCTTGCCGCGGCGCTGGCGCCGGATCTGGGCCGTGCGCCGGGGGCGCGGGTGATCGGCAGCGACCGCACGCGAAAGGCAATGTTCGACACAGCGCCGGATCATTCGCTGCCGCCCGAGGCCTACAGCGCCGAGGTCTCCGCGCGGGTCTATTCGGCGATTGCCGCCCGGTCGGAGCGGCTTCTTGAAGATGGGGTCACCGTGATTGCCGACGCGGTACACGACCGCGCCGATGACCGCGCCCGGATCGAGGCCGTGGCCGCAGTAGTCGGCGTGCCGTTTGACGGGGTCTGGTTGCAGGCCGATCCCGAGGCCCTGCGTGGGCGTTTGAAGACACGTGATCCCGGCGCGTCGGATGCCGACGCCAATGTCCTGGCCGACCAACTCGCCCGTGCACCGAAATCGATCGACTGGCAGACCGTTCCAACGGGTGCGACTGTCTCGGACAGCGTGACCGCGATCCTGGCGACAGTGACCGGGGGCAGGAACCAGCCGTCCCGACGTCAGTGATACACACCCGCCCACGCGATGGTCGTGACGCGGTCTGGCTACCCGACAGGAGAATGACAATGGCTGAAGACGACACCGGACTCCGCACCCTGAAAGAGGCGCTGCGCCAGCCTTGCAAGTTTCGCGACATGACACTCGCGATGGAACCGATGCCGAATTACAGCAGCACGCCGGATGGACCCAACGAAACCCCGATCGCGTTCTGGGCGTCCTGGGATCTGCCGGACCGTCCGCGCCGGATCGCCCTGCTTCTTGATGATTGCCAGGAAGAATACCGCGCCTATGCCGGAGGCATCCTGCCCAACATGGTCAGCCTGGTCGATGCGTTCCGGGCGGCACGGACCCGGAGTGACGGGGTCTGCATTGCCTGGAGCGCCTGGAGCCGCCGCTTCGATGATGGAATATCGAATGCCATGGATCGCTGGTACGGCCCCAGAGGCCTGCGCCCCGAAAAGCCGGAAAACGCGGCCTACGTCTTTACCGGGGGTCCCGGACTGGAGCCGCTGGCCGAGATCGCTCCAACGGGAGACGAGATCGCAGATGGCTGGTTCTATCATGGAAGGCATCTCGACATGTTCTGGACGTTCGACGCGGACGGCGCGTCTTATCTCGACCAGATGCTCAAGGCGCATGATATCGATACGATCGTCATCGTCGGTCTGTGGACGGATGAATGCGTTCTGAGCACGGCTTATGCCGGCAATTCCCGTGGGTATGACGTGGTTGTGGTGGGCGATGCCGTAGCGACGGCGACGGCCAACCAGGAGGCAGCGCTTACGATCGCCAACAGCACGGTCGCCAAGGTCCTCTCGACCGAGGACGTTGTCCAATACATGCAAAATGACTTTGTCACGGGAAAACCGGGGGCCGTGAAGGGGACGCAGTTTCCCGATGGTCGAAAGGAAAGTTGACATGGACGACTGGCGTGCCTGCTGGTTGGCAACCGGGGCCTTCGACCGGTTGCCAGTTTAACCGGCAGGTCACCTGCCCGAATACGCCAGGCTTGCTGCGCCGCCTGATGCACCTTTTGCACATGACGCATTCACTAATTTCGCCCAAGCTGTTCCACAGGCGGAAGCCGGAGTTTCCCAGGTCTGGAAAGGACTTGCGCGCGATAGCCTGCCTTGGCGCGGTCTTTGTGGATTTTGCGCTCAGCCGTTTCGGCAAGACAAGGGGTGCGGCACGAGGAAAAGATCCGGTGTGTTGAAGCCGATGGCACGAAAGCGCACCCTCCAAACCGCAATGCCGATGTGGCACGCAACAGCAGGCCTCCGACACGAACAGGACATATAGCATGACGCCAATTCAGTCCCGCAAAGTCGAGAAAGTGCTAGAGGATTTCTCTGTCCAACCAGACAGCGGCCTTGATGAAGACGAGGTGCAGCAGCGACGAAAGGAACATGGCCGCAACCGCTTGACAGAGGCCAAAACTGCAAGTCCGTGGAAGATACTGGCGGACCAGTTCAAGAGCCTGGTGATTGCTATTCTTGCCGGCGCCGCGATCGTATCGTTTGCGATGAACGAGATCGTGCAGATGCTCGCGATCCTTGCGGCGATCCTGCTCAATGCCATCATCGGGTTTTTTACCGAATGGAAGGCCGTTCGCTCGATGGAGGCGTTGCGCAGTCTGGGGACGGTGCAAACACGGGTCCGGCGCGGCGGGCAGAGCACGACAGTCGATGCCGAGACCCTTGTTCCCGGTGACATCGTGTTGCTTGACGCGGGCGACGTGGTGACGGCGGATCTGCGGCTGATCGAATCCAACGGGCTGACCTGTGACGAGGCGGCGCTGACGGGCGAATCTGTTCCGGTGACCAAAACATCCGACGCGGTGGAGGAGGACGCACCGCTCGCGGAACGTGCTTCGATGGCTTTCAAGGGGACGGCGGTCACGGATGGCAGCGGCACAGGCGTTGTGGTCGAGATCGGAATGGATACCGAATTGGGCAGCATTGCCCAAATGACCACCGAGGCCGAGCAGGAGGTCAGCCCGCTCGAAAAGCGGTTGGACCGGCTGGGGCGCAACCTGGTGGTGCTGACGCTGCTTGTGGCAGCAGTCGTGGCCTTCCTGGGCGTGCTGGGGGGCCGCGATATCGTGCCGATGCTGGAAACGGCGGTGGCGCTTGCCGTGGCCGCCGTTCCCGAGGGTCTGCCGATCGTGGCCACGGTGGCCCTGGCGCGCGGCATGTGGCGGATGGCGCAACGCAATGCGCTGGTGGAACGGCTGGCGGCGGTCGAGACACTCGGATCGACCAGCGTGATCTTTGCCGACAAGACCGGAACGTTGACGCAGAACAGGATGCGGGTGGCGCGGCTGGTATTGCCGGGTGACGACGAGGATATTCCTTGGGAAAAAGACGAGCGGCCAGATGACCCGTCGACACTGGCCTGTCGGCTGCTCGAAGTGGCGGCCCTGTGCACCAACGCCGAGTTGGACAAGGACACCGACGGCGATGAGGCCGGTGCAGAGCCTGACGACAGCAACTCAGAGGATCAGCCGAAAGGCACCGGCGACCCGATGGAAATCGCCCTGCTGCACGCGGCCGCCGCGGTGGATATCCGGCGTGACCAGCTTCTCGAAGAGCGCCCCGAGGAGCGTGAGGAGAGCTTTGACGCCGACACCAAGATGATGGCGACCTTTCACAAGGCAGAAAGCGGTTACCACGTCGCCGTCAAGGGCGCTCCCGAGGCCGTTCTGGAGGTTGCGACACATGTTGCCACTCGCAACGGCGACTCCGAGACACTGTCGGACCGGGGCCGGGACGACTGGGCAGACCGCGTCGAGGCGCTGGCAGGGCAGGGGTATCGGGTGCTTGCCTTCGCCGAACGGCAGGTGGACAGCCCTGACACCGATCCCTATGACGACCTGACCCTGTTGGGACTTGTCGGTTTGGCCGACCCCCCGCGCAGCGACGTGGCAGAGGCTATAGACCAATGTCACAGGGCCGGGATCGAGGTCATCATGGTCACCGGAGATCAGCCTGTCACCGCGTCTGCGATCGCGCAGGATGTGGGGCTGTCGGATGACCCACGGGCAATGGTGGGCAATGACCTGCCGCAGGCGGACGGGGATCAGGACAATGACGCGCAAGACCGTCTGACCGAGTATCAGGTCTTTGCCCGCGTTTCGCCGGAGCAAAAGCTGGACTTGATCCGGCACTGGCAGGACTCGGGGGCTGTCGTGGCGATGACGGGGGATGGCGTGAACGACGCGCCGGCGCTCAAGAAGGCTGATGTTGGCATTGCCATGGGGCAGCGCGGCACCGATGTCGCCCGCGAGGCGGCCGATATCGTGCTCAAGGATGATGCCTTTCCCACGATCATCGTGGCAATCGAACAGGGCCGGACGATCTTCGAGAACATTCGCCGCTTTATCGTCTATCTGCTGTCGGGCAATCTGGGCGAGGTCCTGGCGGTTGGCCTGTGCGCCGTGATCGGCGTTCCGCTCCCGCTCTTGCCGCTTCAGATCCTGTTCATCAATCTCGTGCTCGATGTCTTCCCGGCGCTGGCCCTCGGTGTCGGCGAGAGCCCCTCCGACATCATGGACCGTCCCCCGCGGGATGCGAAGGAACCGGTTCTGACACGGCAGCACTGGATCGCCACGGCCCTTTGGGGGGCGCTGATCGCAGGCTCGGTCCTGTTGGTGTTCTCTGTCGCCCTTTGGCAGGACCTGGGCGAGGACGCGGCGGTGACGATCGGATTTCTGACATTCGCGCTGGCACGGCTCTGGCACGTATTCAACATGCGCGACGCGGGCACCGGCCTGATCCACAACTCCGTCGTGCAGAACCGATGGGTCTGGTACGCGATTGCCCTGTCGGCGGTCCTGGTGGCAGCCGCCGCTTGGCTGCCAGGGCTTACCACGGTTCTGGGTGTGGTGCCGCTGGATATGGCGGGATGGATGCTGGTTCTGGGCGGCAGCCTTGTGCCGCTGGTGGTTGGGCAGGCTGTTCTTAGCATCATGTCGCGCGCGCAACTCTGACCCGAACGAACGCCGCCCCGGTGTACGCCGGGGCGGGTCAGACGCGCAGACGTGACGCCAGGACCCGGACCTTGGGTTACCCGGTTTCCTGACCGTCGAGAAGGAAAGTGATCTTGGAGTTCGCCCGGTCGCAGATGATTCGGCCATTCTCGACGGCGGGCTTCATTTCACTGAGACAATGGACGTGGCGGCGTTGCGCACTGCCTGCGATGCCGGTGCCACCGGATTTTGCCCTGCATCCTCGTGTCCCTTGTCGGAGACCGCGAAGACGTCGAACATCTTGGGCATGGATAGCTTGTCCCCGGCTTCTGACCTCGTTTCCGTACCGGCGCCGCCGCTGCGCTGGATGTCCCGCCGCGGGCCCAATGGTGTTTCACGGCATGAGCCAGCGCCGGGACCTGAGGTGTGTCAGGGCTGCGGCCAATCACACCGGTGTCGCGTGTTCCGATTTGGAGCGCGACGCCGCCGCCCGGCCCTTGGACTTGGTCGCGGCCTTGTCCTCAGCGGTGTCATCTGACGCCGCGTCGTCTTGTTCGGTCTCGTCTTGCGGGGTTGCAGCCAGCTGCGTGGCCTGCATGCACAATGTCATCCATTCCCTGTAGTCCTCGGTCAGACGCTCCAACGACCCGCGTTGCCATTCAGCAATTGCCTGCATGGCTGCCATCGGGTCTGGCTTGCCTGAGGAATTCATCTCGTTCAGGGTTTCGACGGCGGTTTCGACCGCTTTCTGACGGCGCTCGACCCAGTGCCGGGTAAAGGTTTCTGCCTGTTCAAGCATGCCTTCCTGCACCTTCATGACCTGCTCGAGCTGGGGCGCTGCCACCCCGTTCAGGTCGAACAGCGCCTGTGTCTGGCGTGACAGATCGCCAATGTCTGTCTTAGGTTGATCCTTTGCCACGGAGTAACTCCCTTATCGATACGATCACGGTCGTGTGAATTGCTCGTAAATTGAACACCGGCTGTCCGCTGTCGGCATTAACCCACGTCAATTCATCGAGGGCGAGCCCTTGGCTATCAAAATTTCGGGTCAAATGGTAAAAAAGATAGTTGGAGGCATACAGATTCGGATCTTTTGGCGTTTTTCGGTGTTGAGGTTACGCAGCGTTCAGCCCGTGAAACGGTTGAACATCGATTTGCAAAGTTCGATCAAGGAGGCTTTCCGGTGCTGAAGACGTATTCAATGTTCGACGACATCCTGCAGCGCGATCAACACGCTGTGGCCAAGGGAACGATACTCAAGAGCGAGGGCGAAGAATCGCATTCGCGTATGTATGTGGCAGGGGGGTGGCTGGCCGCCTCCAAATCTCTGGAGGATGGGGAACAACAGATTATCGAATTCATTCTGCCCGGCGAGACCTATGATCCCACCGCCACCGACGGAAAGACCAGCTTCCTGCAAATCGAGGCGCTGTGCGATGCGGTGATCGTCTCCATCGACAAGACGTCATGGGCGCAATTGCTCCGGCAGGATCCAGAACTGCGAAAGTCTGAACGGCAGCGCGAGATCGCGGCGCAGGCCCGGCAATCGGAACGCATGCTGCGCCTTGGGCGGGCGAGCGCAGAAACCCGCATCGCTTACGTCCTGATCGAGTTGTGCATTCGCGTGTCCAGACAAGGCACCGGGTTCGACAGTGAATTTCATGTGCCGTTCGGCCAGCAGCAACTTGGCGATTTCACGGGGCTGTCATCGGTCCATGTTTGCAGAACCTTGAGACGTCTGAACCGGGCCGGCGTGATCAGGACCGGCGATCACATGGACATCCTGATCAAGGATCAGCATGCGCTGGCAGAGCTCGCACAGGTCGATATTGCTGCGCTGCGCGACGAGATAACAACCGATGCCGCGTGACATCCCGGGTCAGTTGGGTATGTCGCCGGCACGGGCTTCGCTGATTTCGCCCAGGGCCTGCCCGGCGAGTTCCTCGGACACATGTTCGGCAATGTCGCCGATCGACAACATGCCGACAGCCGCCCCTGACCTGTCGATCACCAATAGTCGCCGGATCCTGATCTCACCCATCAGAGTCGCAGCTTCGGAGGCATCCTGATCGCCGAAACAGGTGATTACATTGGGCGTGATGATGTCTTCGATCCTGGTATCGGGTCCAAGGGCGAAGCCCCGGGCCGCCAGCGCGTGTATCACGATATCGCGGTCGGTGACGATGCCAATTGGCCTGTAGTCCTGAAGCACGGGCAATGCGCCCACGCCATTTGCGCGCATCTTCTCTGCCGCGCCGCGAATCGTGGTTTCGGCTGTTGCCGTGATTACCGGTGAGGACATGACATTCCTGACCAGCATGATTGAATTCCTTTCCGCCCGTTTGATTTGACACGCTCATGTCGCGCCTACGGCGCCAAGAGTGGACCAGCGGGGTACAGATATCATTAATCCGGGTCAATGCGCCGGTCATGATTGTTGTCCAGACTCGAGGCATGACTTGGAGGAGGTCATGAAAGATCGTTCACTATTCAAGAACCGGCTGCCTGCGTTGGTGATGGACGACGCTGATCGTATCCTTGAGATGCTCGGCCCGATGCCTGCGGACGTGCTTGCCGCCATGGTCGATTACGGGCTGAGCGATACCGAAATCGGTCGCTATTATGACCTTCCGCATGACATGATAACAACCTTGCGAGACTATTGGGGGATCGTTGGCAATCCCTGACCGGGGTCAACCAATCGAGCCATCATCGTTCAGCAGAAGCGCGTGAGCACCGCGGGCGAGCACCTGTTCCTCATCCGTGGGAAGCATGTAGACTTTGACCTTTCCGGCCTCGGGCGAAATCCGGGACGCGCCCTGGTCATTGGCCTCATCGTCAATCTGGACTCCTAGCCAGCCAAGCTCCGCACAGATTCCTTGCCGTATAGCGGGGGCATGTTCGCCGATCCCGCCGGTGAAAACCAGCGCGTCCAGCCCGCCAAGCGCGGCCACAAGCGAACCGATCTCGCGCCGGCACCGGTAGATGAAGAACGCCACCGCCGCCTTGGCATCGGGTGCGTCGCTGTCCAGCAAAGCAACCATGTCGCTGCTGACATCTGACAGCCCAACAAGACCGGAGCGCTTATAGAGCATCTCGCGGACCTCCGTCGGTGCCATGCCTCGTTCCTCGATCAGGTAGAGCACGACACCGGGGTCAAGCGCGCCGCAGCGCTGCCCCATCGGCAGACCGTCCAGTGCCGTCATGCCCATCGTCGTGGCCACCGATTTGCCGCCATTCAGGGCGCACATGCTCGCGCCGTGCCCCAGATGCGCGATCACAACGCGGTCTTGCGCAATCTTGGGCGCAATGTCCTGAAGGGCCGAGGCCACGTAATCATAAGATAGGCCATGAAAGCCGTAGCGCCGGATTCCCTCCTCGGCCAATTCCTTCGGCAGGGCGAAAACCTGGTCATCCCGGGGCAAATCCTTATGAAACGCGGTGTCGAAACAGGCGATCTGCGGGATATCCGGAAAGCGTTCGGCAAGGTTGCGAATGGCGGCAAGGTTATGCGGCTGGTGGCTGGGTGCCATCGGTGAAAGCGTGGCAAGATGCTTTATCACCTCGGCGTCCACATGCACCGGCGCGGTAAATTCCTGCCCGCCATGCACCACCCGGTGCGAGAACGCAGCGATTCGCGCGGGGTCGATCTCGGCCAGCAGGCGCTCGGTCATTTTGGCCAATGCGGTCTCTTGCGCCGTGTCCGGGGAATCTGGCGGGTCAAGCTGTTCCTCTTCGGTCTCCCCGGTGCTGGTATCCTCACGCTGCCAGATCATCGCGTCCGGCAACCCCCGAAGACCAAGCCGCAACCGCACGTCCAGACCATCGCCGCCGCGCTCGAAAATGGCACAGCGCAGGCTGGATGATCCCGCGTTCAGCGTGACAATCACATCCGGTTCCATATCCTTTTCACTCTCTTCGTCTGTTCTGCGCTGCGACCAGAACGGCAAGCGCTGCCGAGGCGCGACGTTCACGCGCGCTGTCGGCCCGACTGGTCAGCGCGATCGGGACACGCGCACCAAGGGCAATTCCCGCAGCCTCTGCCCCGGCCAGATAGTCGAGGCTCTTGGCCAGGATGTTGCCCGCTTCCAGATCCGGCGCGATAAGGACATCGGCCTGCCCGGCGACCGGAGACGTGATGCCCTTGATCTGCGCCGCGCCCTCGAAGACCGCGTTGTCCATGGCAAACGGCCCGTCCACGTCCGCCCCGGTAATCTCGCCGCGGTCCGCCATGTCGCGGATTTTCTCTGCTGCAACCGTTGAGGGGATATCCTCGGTCACCGTCTCGACCGCAGAAAGCAGGGCGACCTTGGGCCGCGCGATGCCAATGGCATGGGCAAGGTCGATCGCGCTCTGCACGATATCGCGCAACGTATTCAGATCGGGGCGAATGTTGACAGCGGCATCCGACACGAGCAGCAAGCGCGGATAGCCCGGCACGTCCTCGACAAAGACATGGCTCATGCGGCGGTCGGTGCGCAGGTCCCTGATATCGATCACCGACCTGAGCAAGGTATCGGTATGAAGGCTGCCCTTCATCAGGGCCTCGCATCCGCCTTCGGCGGCAAGTTGCGCCGCCGCGCGCGCCGCGTGTTCGGCATCGGGCGCATCACGGACCTCGACGCCGGAAAGGTCCACCCGCGCCACTTCGGCGGCGGCGCGTATCTTTTCCTCAGATCCGAAAAGAACCGGCTCGATCAGGCCCGCATGTGCGCTGTTTATTGCACCTTCGATGGAGGGCTGATCGACCGGATTGACCACGGCCATGCGGATTTTGCCCATCTCTCTGGCCATATCCTCGATATGCTCGAACCTGTCGGGCGGCTGACCCTGCTCCAGCGCCACTGGACGATCGAACGGGCGCGACACCTGTTTGTCGGGCGCGATCACGCCGATCCGGCCCTTCAGGATGACCGCCCCGTCGTCGCGGTGGCAGTGGCAGTCAAGCTGCACCTTGTGCGATGCGGCATCGAGCGAGGCAACCGTGACCTCTGCAACCGCCAGATCGCCCTGCTTGAGCACGCCGGGAAAATCGAGCGACAGAGCATCAAGCCGCGTGCCCGGACCCGGAAACCGGGCGATGATCAACGTGACCAGCAAGGTCACGGCAACCCCGCCCTGCGCAAGGGCTGCGCGAAAATCCGGGTCTGAGGCCAGCGCACGGTCGATGCCGTGCTCGGCTATGTCGGCGGCATGGGTCGTGAACCCGCGCATGTCGCCAATCGAGATGCGGCGTTCGATCTTTGCCCCGTCACCCGGCTTCAGGCTGTCGAAAGGACGGTTGGCGATGGTGTCGGACGGACTCATTTCTGGAACACATATGTGCCGGGCGCATCTTCCAGCGGCTGGTATTTTCCCTTGCCGGTGCCCATCTTCGGCGGCGCCGTCTTGCCACTTGATCGTTCGTTCAACCAATCAACAAGCGCGGGCCACCACGAGCCCTCGCGCGGCTTGGCCACGGTTTCCCATGTCTCGGGCGGGATATAGGGGTCGTCCTCTTCTGTAGTGTGAATGTGGAACGACCGCCCCTTGTGCCCCGGTTCGCTGACGATCCCGGCATTGTGGCCGCCGCTGGTCAGCACGAAGGTGAGCGATGGCTCGGTCAGCAGGTGCAGCTTGTAGACGGATTGCCAAGGCGCGATGTGATCCGAGGTGGTCGAGACGCAGAAGAGCGGCACGTCGATCGCGTCGAGTGTCACTGGCTGCTCGTCGATATGGTATTGCCCCTGCGCCAATTCGTTCCCCAGATAGAGCTTGCGCAGGTATTCGCTGTGCATGCGGTAGGGCAGGCGCGTCGCGTCATCGTTCCATGCCATGAGGTCGAACATGTCCTGGCGTTCTCCCATCAGGTAATCATGGGTGTAGCGCGACCAGATCAGGTCGGCGGAGCGCAGCAATTGGAACGCACCCGCCATCTGCTTGGTGTCCAGGTACCCTTGATCCCACATCATGTTTTCCAGAAACGTGACCTCGCTTTCGCTGATGAAAAGCTGCAACTCGCCGGGTTCGGTGAAATCGACCTGCGTGGCCAAAAGGGTGAGCGAGGCCAGCTTGTCCTGTCCGTCGCGCGCCATCTGGGCGGCCTTGGCTGACATCAGCGTGCCGCCCAGGCAATAGCCCATGCCATGCACCTTTTGATCGGGCACGATCGCTCCGACCGCGTCGAAAGCCTCTTCGACCGCATCGATATAGTCGGCCATCCCCATGTCGCGATCTTCTGCCGTGGGGTTGCGCCAGGATACCATGAACACCGTGTAACCTTGTTCGACCAGGTGCCCGACCAGAGAGTTGTGAGGGCTGAGATCTAGGATGTAGTATTTCATGATCCAGGCGGGAATGATCAGGATCGGCTCGGCGTGCACACTGTCTGTCTGCGGCGCGTATTGGATCAGTTCCAGCAAATGCGTGCGAAACACCACTTTGCCCGGTGTCGTTGCCACATCCCGGCCGGGCACGAACTCTTCCGCGCCAACGGCCGGTTTGCCCGAGATGGCGCGTTCCCAATCTTCCAGAAAGTTCTGCATCCCGCGCATCAGGTTGCCGCCGCCCTCGTTGAGAGTTGCGCTCGCAACCTCGGGATTGGTGGCGATGAAGTTCGAGGGCGATGCCATATCGAGCATCTGGCGGGTCACGAAGGACACGACATGTTCGTCACGCTCGGTCACCCCGTCGATGTCGCAGGCGGCGTTGTACCACCATTGCTGGGTCAGCAGAAAGCTCTGGTGGATCAGGTTGTAAGGCCACTGCTGCCAGCTCTCGTGATCGAACCGGTGGTCATGCGGCAGCGGTTCGATGCAGCCCGGTGTGTTCGGGTCGCGGGTGAGCTGATTCGTGTAAACGCCAAAGCGCATTGCCTTGCGCGCGGCCTTCTCGGCCAGTTGCGCCTGTTTGCCCGGGGCGCCCATCAGGTGCGCTCCCCAGGTAAAGAACGTGGACGCCATCCCGTAGGGTGTCACACCCAGAGTAAAGCGCGCCAGATGTGCATTGGCCGCACGGTCAATGCTCTTGGTGCTGTAGCGATCCGGCATCTCGAGAGGGGAATGGTGGACAATTTCAGGCGGCTCCGGCGCGAGATCACCGCAGGCTTCGGCTTTCTCTTCGGGGGTTTCCTGTTCATCCGGTGTTTCCTGCTTCTCTGGTGTAGCCTTCGAGTCCGTTTCAGCGCTGTCTGCGCTCTTGCTGTTTTCCTCGGTCTTCGGTCGGGTCTGCGTCCGTGTGTCGGGCATCGGAACCTCTCATCTGTCTTGAAAAGGGTGGCGTCAGTGTGTGGTCAGCCCATGCGCATGCCGCCATTCACAGGCAATGTGGCCCCGGTGACAAAGCCCGCATCTTCTGCGGCCAGAAAACGCACCCAACGTCCGATCTCATCCGGCTCGGCGAGGCGCGACATCGGCACCATCTTGAGGATTTTCTCGATCATCTCGTCGGGCACCGCCTCGACCATCGACGTGTCGGCATATCCGGGCGCGATCGCGTTGACGGTGATGCCCTTGGATGCCGATTCGCGGGCCAGAGCGCGGGTAAAGCCCTCGACACCGGCCTTTGCCGCACAATAATTGGTCTGGCCCATCTGGCCGCGCGCGGCATTGACCGAGGAAATGTTGATGATGCGTCCAAAGCCGCGCTCGCGCATGCCGCCGATGACATGCCGGGTGACATTGAACATCGAGCCCAGATCGACTCCGATCACCGCATCCCAATCTTCGCGGTCCATCTTGTGGAACATGCCGTCCTTGTTGACGCCGGCGTTATTGACCAGGATGTCGAGCGGCCCGATGGCGTCTTCCACATCCCGGACGCCCTTTGCACAGGCGTCGAAATCGCTCACATCCCATTCGAATACCGGGATGCCGGTCTCATCGAAAAATGCCTTGGCCCGGTCGCCCGCGCCAAGGTGGGTTGCGGCCACGGTCGCGCCGGCGTCGGCAAGGGCTTTCGCCGCCGCTGCGCCAAGGCCCTGAACGCCGCCGGTCACAAGCGCGGTTCTGGTCTGGTCGGTCATTCGCATTGTCCTTTCTGTATTGATCCATTGCGTCTCGGGGAGATCAGGCGTCGCGCTCCAGCAGCAGGGCAATGCCCTGGCCGCCACCGATGCAAAGCGTGACCAAGCCGCGCCGGATGTCGTCGCGCGCCATGGAATGCAGCAATCGGGTGGTCAGCACCGCCCCGGTCGCCCCGATCGGATGGCCATGCGCGATGGCGCCCCCTTCGACATTGACGATGTCCTCGGACAGGTCCAACTCGTTCGTTACTGCAATGGCGATGGCCGCAAACGCCTCGTTGATCTCGGCGCGCTCCACATCGCCTGCCGACCATCCGGCGCGGTCGAGCGCCTGATGGACCGCAGGCACCGGCCCAAGGCCGAACATGCCCGGTGCGACCGCGCCCACACCGGTGGCCACCAGCCTGGCGGCAACGTCCAGGCCGTGTTCGGAGGCAAAGCGCGCGGTTGTGACAATCATGGCAGAGGCGGCAGAGTTGAGCCCCGGCGCGTTGCCGGCGGTGATGGTGCCGTCCTCGCGGAAGGCGGGGCGCAGCTTGGCGAGTCCCTCGGCGGTGGCGTCCGGGCGGTTTGACTCGTCCTCCTTGAAGTCCGATTTGCCCGATTTCGACGTGACCTCGATGGGCAGGATTTCACCCGCGAAATGGCCGGCCTCCTCGGCCTTGGAAAACCGCTGATGTGACCGCGCGGCCCAAGTGTCCTGCGCCTCGCGAGAAATATCGGGTTCGGCGACCAGGTCTTCCGTGTGCCAGCCGGAATGTTTGCCGGAAAAGGCGTCGTTCAGCCCGTCGCGCAGCATCGCATCCTCGATTTTGCCTGGTCCCATCCGGTAACCCCAGCGGGCGCGGTCCAGCAGGTAGGGGCCTTGGTCCATGTTCTCCATGCCGCCGGCGATGACGCAGTCGGCCTCGCCCAGCCGCAGACTGCGGGCAGCAGAGGCAATCGCCTCGGCTCCGGAGCCGCAAACCCGGTTGATGGTCATCGCCGGGACACCCTCGGGAAGACCCCCGTTCAGCGTGGCCTGTCGCGCCGGGTTCATGCCGGTGCCTGCCTGGATCACGTTTCCAAAGACCACAGAAGACACCTTGTCCGGCGCAACGCCGCTGCGCCGCAGCACTTCGCCCACGACCTGTGCGCCCAGATCAGGCGCAGCGATTGTCTTGAGGCTGCCACCGAATTTTCCGATCGCTGTGCGAACGGGATGACAAAGGACAATATCGGTGTCTTTCATGATGCGCCGCCTTTCGCTCCTGCTGTTCGATCGGGGTTCTTGAAAAGCCCGAAAGAGGTGAGGCAGACCTGACCGACGGGTCGTGGATCCTCTGCGTCGGTCGGGGCTGCACACACATGATTTTCACAACCCCCGGCACGATGGCATCAATGCAGAGCCGGCCGCCGCAGGGCTTGCTGGACACACTGAGGTGATTTCGGCCCGGTCTCATTAACCCGCGTTAATGTTGGCATGACTAGAGAACGGTAATTTCAAGGGTGAAATCGATCTGCAGTCGGCGTGTCCGACAGACGACTGTCAAGGATCCGTGCGCGGCCAACGGCTTGCGATTGCGTGAGGCGAACATACCTCGCCCGGCTTTCGACCGGCGGCATGTCCGGTGGCAAGCGGCACCGAAGGCTCGTGATGGAGGTTATGGAATCATGGTTACGAAAAGTTTCGTGCTTCTCGGAGACGACGCCCCTGCACGACCGGGTACGGGGCTGACGGGACAGGAAAGCGCGACGGGGCGATATGAATTTCGGGTATGGCCGCATGACGTGCCGCAGGCGGCGGCGCTGCTTCAGAAATCCTGGCCGCTTGTCGGCGCTGAGCGGCGAACAGACCTCTATCTGCTGACACAGAACAGCCCATCGAGATTGGTGAAATTGCGCGCCGGAAATCGGCTCGAAGTGAAACGCCGAGGTCAGGACCTTGGCCCGCTACAGCATTGGACCAACCATGCCTATCCGCTGTTTCCGCTCCCTCTCAGAGCCTTGCGGGCCTTGGCACAGACGTTGGGCCTGACAGGGCTGGCGCCTGATGCGGGGCGATCTCCGGGTCATCTCGTGGCGCGGTTGGGCAATACGAGCCCGGCAATCCTGCCGATGGGGGTCAGCAAGTCGCGGCTCCTGTTCCGCAAGGGCAGCAGCCGCGCCGAGATATGCCGTGTCACCGTTTCTGGCTGGAGCCGGTTGACCCTGGCTCTCGAGGATCCTGATCCCGACAGCGCACGCGCGACGATCGATGCCCTGCGCCTGGGGCACATGCCGAATCGCTCTTACGGCGATGTTCTTTGCCGGCGGCGGCTTGCCGCTGCACAGGCGCCCCTAAGCTCACATCTGGTAAACTGAAAGGATCAGTCCATGAAACGTCTCGACGGGAAAACCTGCCTTGTCACGGGTGGTGGCAATGGCATTGGCAAGGCCGCCTGCCTGCGGCTGGCTCGCGAGGGTGCGCATGTCGCCGTCACCGACATCAATCACGGTGATGCGAAATCAGTCCGCGAGGAGATCACGGCCCAGGGTGGCAGCGCCGACGCCTGGTCGCTGGACGTGGCCGATGCCGACGCGGTGCACCAGGTTTTCGATGCGGTCGCCGACAAGTTCGGCCAGATCGATGTCGTTGTGAACAATGCCGGCATTTCCGGTGTCGACACGCCAACCCACGAGATCAGTGAGGAAGAGTGGCGCAAGGTGATCGATATCAACGTGAACGGCGTATTTTACTGCACCAAGGCAGCTATACCGCACCTGAAAAAGGCGAGCGGCGGCAGCATCGTCAACCTGTCGTCGATCTATGGACTTGTCGGCGCGCCGGATCTCCCACCGTACCACGCCTCCAAGGGGGCCGTACGGCTCATGACCAAGACCGACGCGCTGCTGTACGCCAAGGAAGGGATCCGCGTGAACTCGGTTCATCCCGGGTTTATCTGGACACCGCTTGTCGAGGGGCTGGCAAAAAGCTCTGAAGAAGGGGTCGAGGCGTTCCGCAAGGGACTCGATGATCTGCACCCGATCGGCCATGTCGGCGAGCCCGAGGATATCGCGGCGGGCATTGCTTATCTTGCCTCCGACGATGCGAAATTCGTGACCGGATCAGAGCTCGTGATCGATGGTGGCTACACCGCGCGCTAAGCCCGCCGGCTCGGCACGCGCCAGCCCTCCAAAGGGCACTCGAAAAGTGCAGAGGATATATCCAGATGACCACGATGATGACACCGATCACCCGCACATTGACCGCGAGCATGCTCGCGGTCATCCTCGCGTCGCCGCTCGCGGCGCAGGAGGCGTCCGAAGAGACGCAGGACACCGAGCGTGTCACTGCCGAAGAAATCCAAGCCGAATTCGATGAGGCGTTCGAGACGATCCGCGCCTATTCCGAGGACCAGCGCGATGAGGCTGTGGATGCGATACGCGAGACGCTTTCGCAAATCGATGCGGAGATCGCCACGCTTGAACAGCGGGCGCGTGAGAATTGGGCCGATATGTCGGAGGCCAGTCAAGAGCAGACACGCGAGACACTGGAAGCGCTGCGCGACCGCAGGAATGAGCTGAGCGAAGCATTCGGCGCCATGCAAGAAGGCAGCGTTTCGGCCTGGGACGAGCTTCAGGACGGCGTGGCCGATGCCTGGTCCGAGGTGAAAGACGCATGGAGCGCGGTCTTTGGCACCTCTGACAATGACGTGGAAGATTAATAGCTCTCGTCCGAGCAGGAAGGAAAGCAGATGACAGATCAGGATATGATCCAAGCCACCACACCGCGCGGGCTTAGGACTTGGCTTTGGATCGCGGGTATCGTCTCGATTGTCATGGGGGTGCTTGCAGTGCTCTTTCCCTTTGCCGCGACTCTCGCCACGGAGCTTGTGATCGGCGCACTCCTTGCTGTCTCGGGGGTATTGGAACTGGTTCGGGCCTTTGCGATGCGGCGCAACGGCAGCCTGACCTGGAACGTGCTTTTCGGTCTCGTGGCCTTGGTGGCGGGGGCTGTTCTACTGGGCTGGCCATTGCAGGGAATGGTGACGCTGACAATCGTCCTGAGCATCTTCTTTCTGCTTGGCGGCGCGCTCAAGCTGGTCGCGGGTTTCGATCTGCGGCCGTTCCCCGGCTGGGGCTGGATCGGGTTTTCCGGTGCGCTGTCGCTACTGTTGGGAGGGCTCCTGTTGTTTGGTCTGCCCGATACCGCGATGTGGGCCGTCGGGCTGCTGGTCGGCATCGATCTGATTTTTCTCGGTGTTGCCGAGATCGCCATGGCCTCTGCCATCCAGCGAGATTGAGGAACAAAGCTGATGATCGAGATCGAGCATAGCCGGCAAGACGACAGCATCGTGATCCGCGTGACAGGAACGGTCAGCCGCCGGGACGTTGATTTGGCCGTTCCGGAAATCGAGCAGGCCCTGGAACTGGCCGACGACCCGCTGAAGGTAATGATCCGGCTCGAGGATTGCGAAGGTTGGGAAATTGGCGGTCTTTGGGAAGAAATGACTTTCAGCATGCAGCGGCAGGACGCGTTTGGCCGCATTGCCGTGATCGGCGAGAGCACGCTGGAAAAATGGGGCGCCATGCTGGCTGTCCCCTTCACCGGGGCCGAAATGCGGTTCTTTTTGCACGAGAACGAGGACGCGGCGAGGGAATGGCTCGGTATGGCGCCTGAAAAAGGACCCCTGTGACGGCATGACCTTGGAAGACCTGCAAGGCATCGCCGCGACCGCGTACAAGTAAAGGCCCGAGACAGTCGCGGGCGATGATCGCTCCGACCAAATTGACACCAGAGCCGAATAGGACCGCCGATCCCATGACAACGCTTGTCGCCAGTTATTCGCTTACCGGACACACGGCCACTGTCGCGACCTCTATCGCCGACCGCTTGGGGACCAAGGCTGAACCCATCGTGGAACAAGGCGCTCGCGGCGGTCTGCTTGGCACTGCCGCAGGCGCGGTGAGCGCGCTTTTGGGCAGCAAGAGCGCCATCGCCGCACCGCTGCATGACCCGTCGACGGTTGACCTGGTCATCCTTGGCACACCGGTCTGGGCCGGAGCCCCGGCACCTGCTGTGAATGCGTATATCGACAGGCATCGCGACGCCCTCGATCGCGTGGCGTTTTTTTGCACCCAGGGCAAGGTTGGAGCGGCCGGCGCCCTGTCACGGATGGAGCGCCGGCTGGGACATCCGCCGCTGGCCACGCTTGTGGTCAATGAAGACGAGATCGGAGACAGCGGCGCACTGGATGACAGGATCGAGGCGTTCCTGTCCAAGCTTCGGGATGCCGGGGATCACACCTGATCGCTCGGCACGGTCTTATTCCTCGACCGTGCTCACGGCTTCGAATCCCGAGACGACATCCATCAATTCGCGGGTGATCGTCTCTTGCCGCTTGACGCGGTAATCCTGCATCAGGTCCTCGCGTCGTTCCTCGATATTGCGCTCCGCCCCCTGCATCGCCGCCAGACGTGTTGCGTGTTCGCTGGCCAGTGCCTCGGCCAGGGCGCGGTAGAGCACGACAAAGAGCCGTTGTTGCACCAGCCATGACAAAAGCGCGGGCGGGGACATTCGGAAGAAGGGCAGCCCCGGTCCCGGCCACGGCGCATTTAGCAGCGATTCCAGATAAGCATCCGGCAGCGGCAACAACTGCCGATCGACCGGTTTTGACAGGATGCGCCCCTCGCGCCGGTTGTGCACGACCCGAATGCGGCCAATACCCTCCTCGCGCTGCCACTTGTCGCTCTGAACGATCACGGACTGCACCAGATCGGACAGGCCCGCCGCCGTGCCGGGGAGGGTAAAGAGAATGTCGACGTGATGGCCAGCCGATTCCAGCTGGGCAGCGGCGCGCAGGCCGATCACGGCCAGCAGGGTGTCGCGACCGTTGATCTGTTTCAGAGCATGGTTCGCGACGGTTTCGTTATAGCGCCCGCACAGACCCCGCTCGGAGCCGATGACGATAAGTGCCGTGCGAGAAGACCCCTCTGCGCCAGTGCGTGGCAAGGGCAGGCCGCGCGCGTGGCGATCCTGCAGCAGCGCCGTCAGGCCCAGATCAACCGTGCGCGCGTAATCGCCCAAGGCCTCCTCGGCCTGCTCGAATTGCCGGATACTGGCGGCTGACAGCGCCTTCATGGTGCGCACGATCGAGTGTATGTCCCCGGCCGTGTCCAGAGCATCGGAGAGGGATTCAAGCGTCTGCATCAGCGCCATCCTCTTCGGTGTCCTCCAATGCCGCGCGCATCGTTTCCAGCAGGGCTGCGCGGTAATCGTCGGTCAGCTTTTCACCCGCTTCGATCGCCTCGCAGATGTCGGGGCATTGGTCGCGCACGGCGTGTTGAACACGCTCTTCGGCGGCGGACAAATTCTCTGGATCAATCTCGTCAAACAACCCCTCGGTCGCGGCCAGCAGTGCGGCGATCTGTTCGGGCACGGCAAGGTGATGCTGTTCGCGCTGTTTGAGCACTTCTCGCACCCGCAGACCGCGCGTCAGTTTGCGCCGCGTTTCGTCATCCATTTGCGTGCCGAAGCGCGCAAAGGTCTCCAGTTCTTCGAATTGCGAATACATCAGCCGCAGATTGCCTGCGACCGCCCGGAACGCCGGAAGCTGTACTTTGCCGCCAACGCGACTGACCGAAGACCCGACATCCACAGCTGGCAACTGGCCCTTCTCGAACAGATCCGGCGACAGGTAAATCTGGCCATCGGTGATCGAGATAAGGTTCGTCGGGATATAGGCCGAAATATTCTGTGCCTGCGTTTCGATCACCGGCAGCGCGGTCAGTGAGCCGCCGCCTTGTTCCTTGCGCAGGTGGGTGGCACGTTCCAGCAGCCGCGAATGGATATAGAAAATGTCGCCGGGATAGGCTTCGCGCCCCGGCGGACGGCGCAGCAGCAGCGACAGTTGCCGATAGGCCCGCGCGTGGCGCGTAAGATCGTCATATACGATCAGCACATCGCGCCCCTGTGCCATGAATTGCTCGGCCATGGTGGTGGCCGCATAGGGGGCCACGAATTGCAGCCCCGGCGCGTCCTGACTGCTGGCAACGACGACGATGGTGCGGTCCATTGCGCCGTGATCACGCAGGCTGCGCAGGACGCGCGCCACCGCCGAAGCGCGTTGCCCGATGGCGCAGTAGATCGAGATCACGTCGGTGTCCGTCTGGTTGAGAATGGCATCTACGGCGATGGCGGTCTTGCCGGTCTGGCGGTCCCCCAGGATCAGTTCACGCTGGCCGCGTCCGATGGGAATGGCGGCATCCACGGCCTTGATCCCTGTCTGCAACGGCACGTTCACGGGATCGCGGTGCATGATCGGCGGGGCGTTCCGCTCGACCGGCATCCGCACATCACTTTCGACGGACCCGGCATCGTCCAGTGAACGCCCCAGCGGGTCGAGCACCCGGCCCAGCAGCGCCTCACCCACCGGCACATCCACCACCCGTTCCGTGCGACGCAGCCGGTCGCCAGGGCGCAGATCACCTGTATCGCCCAGAACGATCACGCCGACACGGTCCTCGCGCAGGTTTGATGCGATGCCCATCAGCCCGCCCTCGAACTCTACCAGTTCGTTGGCATGAAGATCGGTAAAACCTGCCACCTGCGCCACGCCGTTCCCGACCGAAACGACATGCGCAACCTCGGTCACCTCCAGACGCGGCTTGATGTTTTCAAGCGCCGTGTCCAGTGGATTGAACAGATTTTCCCCCAGAGTTTTGAGCATTTTCACGCTACCTTACAGCTAATCTGTCGCCTCTTTGCGTTTGGCCGGGCCGGCAGACTCCAGAAGCGTGTCAAGTTCACGGTTCAGGCGCTTGAGGTGCCGGGCGGCGGACCATTCCACGGTCTGTTCGCCAATGCTCAGGCGCACCCCGAGCAGCATCTCTTCGTCTTCCCAATACTCCACCTCGATGTCGGTCTCGAACTCTTCGTGCAGCGTGCGGGTGATCTTCTGGCGGGCCGCGGTATCCAGCTTGGTCGCGCTTTCCACCAGTGCGGGGCTGTCGGCGTTGTTGGCGGCACGAGTCATCTTCTTGCACGTCTCTGGGTCCAGATCCGTTAGCTTTGCAACAAACCCGTCTGCAACTTGGTCATCAATCGCGCCAGAGGTGAATTCGGCCATCAGCCGACCCGCGATGTCCAGCACCTTGTGCCCGGCCTTGCGCTGCATGTTCTGCATGAAATCGGCGCGCTGATCCTCCAGCGTCTCTTGCCAGTTCTTGCGCTTTTGCTCGACCTCGTCGCGCACGTCCTGCTCTAGCTGCTGCTTGAGCTCATTGGCCTCTGTGCGGGCCTCCTCAAGCATGTCCTGTTCCGCCTCCTCAAGCTCCTCGCGTTTCTTGCGCAGCTTCTCGGCCTCCTCCTCGGCGTCTTTGCGCTGGGATTTGGCATCCGAAAGCCGCTCTTCGATGCGCGTCTCGCGCTGGGCCATGGCGTTGGTTATGGGACGGTAGAGAAACCGTTGCAGCAGCCAGATAAGAACAAGAAAGTTGACGATCTGGGCGGCAACGGTCAGCCAGTCAATCTGCATGGATCAGCCTCCACCGCCCAAGGCGGTCGCATCGACGAACGGGTTCGCAAAGAGCAGGATCATCGACACGACAAAGCAGTAGATCGCCGTGGATTCGATCATCGCAAGGCTGACGAACAGCGTGCGCGTGATGGTGTCCGAGGCGTCGGGTTGTTGCGCCACGGCCTGCAAAGCGCGCGAGGCCGCGCGCCCTTCGGCCAGCGCCGGCCCGATCGAGCCGATGGCGATGGTCAGACCGGCCGTGACGATCGAGATTGCGGCGATTATTGTTGCGGGGTCCATGGTCAATCTCCTTCTCGCGATGTGCGGGGGGTTTCGGTATCTGCCGCCGGATCGGTCTTGCGTTGGGCCCGGCTTGCCGAGGCGATATAGACCATCGCCAGAACGGCAAAGATATAGGCCTGGATCAGGCCGGTCAGCAGGCCAAGCAACTGCATCAGGATCGGGAAAAAGAACGGGGCCACGCTGATCAGGATGCCGACAATCACCGTGCCGCTCATGACGTTGCCATACAGCCTGACCGCCAGCGCAATGGTGCGCGACAGTTCGCTGATCAGATTGAACGGAAGCATGAACGGGCTGGGTTGAAGATAGGATTTCAGGTAGCCGCCCAAACCGCGCCGGGTGATCGAAAACAGCGGCACCGCGATCAACACGCAGATCGCCAGCGCCGCCGTGGTCGAGAGCGACCCGGTCGGCGGCTGGTATCCTGGCAGGATGGTCAGCAGGTTGGCGGTGGCGATGAACAGGAATAACGTGCCGATGAAGGGCAGGTAGCGTGCCGGGTCCGCCGCGCCGACCTCGTCAATCTGGTCACGGATTGTGGTGACGACGACCTCCAGCATGACCTGCCAACGCGACACGGTTTCGCCCTCGCTCAGCCGCGCGGTGATGATCCATGACACGAGCACCAGAAGCGCCATGACGCCCCACGTGAACACGATGGTCGCATTGAGCCTCAGCCCCTGCCATTCGTAGAGAACCCAGGCGTCGGGACTTATTTCCATGAGGCGCCCCCCGCCTGTGCAGGTTTGACAAACCGTGTGGCGAATAGCCGAACTGCGATGAAGCCCAGCGTACCAAAGGCAATATCAACCGCTGTTGCGCCGCTCCATATGGCCAGCCAAAGCGCGCTCACAAGCAGACCCGCCCGGAGAAGGCCCAGGGCTGCAAAGAGCCACACGCTCTGTCCCGATGTCAGAATGCGCACGGCGGCCCACAAAACCCCCATGTAAAGCAGGCCAAAGGCACCACCGATGCATATTGCGAAGCTTTCTGTCATGTTGCTTTCCCAGCTTTCGGGTGAAGCATCATCCCGACAATGACCGGGCCGATGATGCAGGTTGCGATGCTGGTCAGCACAGCGGCATTGTAGAGCGCCTGTGGCACGGCCCAAGCCCCGAGCGTCAACCCGAAGAGCATGACCAGCAGAAAAATCTCGGCGCGCGGCACCATGCTGAACCCGATCAGGGCGCCCGGCCGCCATCCAAGCATGACCGCGGCAGGAACGCCCGCGCCCAATAGCTTGCCAACCACGGCCATAAGGGCGAGTGCGGCAGAAAGCCCGATAGCGCCGTCCAGAGCGGTCATGTCGACCGAAAGACCTATGGCCACAAAAAAGAACGGTCCGAACACAGCCAGCAGAAAGCCAAATGCCTCATCGATATTCCGTTCTGCGGGATCGCGGCTGAAAGCCAGCCCCGCGAAAAGCGCGCCAATGGCCATTGAAAGCCCCATGAATTCGGCCGTGGACGCGATGATAAAGGCCGCGCCGGTCGCAAAGACAATCGGTCCGTATGTGGACGACAGCTTGGCGAAACCGTCCGAGAGCGGTTTTTCCAGCCAGCGCGAAAACAGGTAGCAGGCAATGCTGAACAGAGCCGTCAGCAAAAGCTGTATCGCCCCGGCTTTCAGCGCCGGCGCAAGGATCGCCGTCCCTTCGGGCTGTTTCAGCAGCGGCCCCACCGCGAACAACACGCTAAGCAATACCACGGCAGAGATATCGTCAAGTTCCGCGGTATCCAGCAGCAGGGCGCCCGTGTCGCTGTCAAGCGCGCCTGCATCCTCCCAGATCCCGGTAGAGACGCCGATGCTTGTTGCACTTGCGGCAACGCCCGTAAAAAGCGCCGGGATGAGCCCAAGCCCCGGCCAGAAGATCACCAGCACAAAGGCAGCGGCCGCGCCGAGCACCATGTTTGGCAGCCAGATCAGCGCTGCGGGTCCGAGCTGACGGCGCAACGTGTCCAGATCGCTTTCGAGCCCGATCCGAAACAACAGCACAACAATGCCGATCTTGGCGAGGAAAGGCACCTGTTCGTCGAGCGTGTCGCCCGCGAACCCGGTCATGGTGGATCCGATCGACAGGGTCACACCAAGCAGGATGAAGCCGATCATGCTGGGCATGGAAACGCGGGAAAACAACGCGCGCATTGGCACCGCCAGCAGGCTTACCAGACCCATGAGAAAGAGCATCGCGGCATATTGCTCGTCGGACTCAATCATCGCGCCCCTCCCGTTGCACCCAGAACCACGCGTTGAGTGCACCCAGAAAGGCGCCCGCCAAAAGCAGGGCCAGCGTCCAGGAGGTCTCTCCCGGCCAGCGTGCATCGATCCAGCGGCCCAGTGCGGTGCCAGCGATGATCGGCACGGCCACGGCCCAGCCGACAAGGCCGAACATGCCCAGCCCGCGCCAAGCGCTTTGCTTGCGGTGCTTTCGCGCCTCCTGCATGCGGGCGGCTTTGCGGGCAATGGTCTGAGAGTCGTCTTCGGAATCTCGGGTCACTGGTTCACTCCCTGCAATTCGCGGAACCGGCGGATCATATGCGCTTCGAGCCGCGCCAGTGCCGAGCGCGCCTCGCGCTCCTCGTCTGTGTGGCGGCGGAATTCGGCCTCGACCCGCTCTCGCAAATGTCCGAGGTCGTCACTTGCGATCACATCACGCACGGCGACCATCACCGTTGGCCCGGCTTTCACCAATGTTCCGGCATTCACCCCTACGAACTGTTCCTCGCCAGCCTCTGTCTCGAAGACCAGAACCCCGGCGGCCAGTTGCGTGACATGGTCCATGTGGCGCGGCAGAATGCCAAAGACACCGTTCGCGGCCTCTGCCACGATCCGGCAGACGTGATCATGCCGCGTGACCTGTTCCGGCGTGATGATCCTAAGCTCCATTCGACCCCCCTTTGTCCTCAAGGTCGTCGACTGTGCCGATCATGTAGAAATCGCCCTCGTCGCGGTCCCCGAATTCCCCATCGAGAATGCGCGCACAGCTTTTGACCGTGTCTTCCAGTGCGACAAGGGTGCCTTTCGTGCCGGTCATCGCCTCCGTGGTGAAGAAAGGCTGGGTCAGAAACCGCTCGAGCTGACGCGCTTGCCGCACGGTGGCGCGGTCCTTTTCCGACAGCTCCTCCAACCCGAGCATGGCAATGATGTCCTTCAGCTCTTCGTATTCCGCCAGCGTGTTGCGCACCTCGCGCGCCACCCGGTAATGTTCTGTGCTGACGGTGCTGGGGGTCAGCATCCGCGAAAAGGATTGCAGCGGGTCGATGGCGGGATAAAGCCCTTCGGATGCTTTCTTGCGCGACAGCACGATCGAGGCGGACAGATGCGAGAACGTATGCGTGGCGGCCGGATCGGTGAAATCGTCGGCGGGCACATAAACCGCCTGAATGGATGTCATGGCGGCACGATCGGTCGAGCAGATTCGCTCTTCAAGTTCGGCCAGTTCGGTGCCAAGTGTTGGCTGATATCCCACCCGGCTGGGCATCCGCCCCAAAAGCCCCGACACCTCGGATCCCGCCTGCACAAAGCGAAAGATGTTGTCGATCAGCACAAGAACATCGCGGCGCTGCTCGTCGCGGAAATGCTCGGCCATGGTCAGCGCGGCATGGCCAACGCGAAACCGGACGCCGGGGCTTTCGTTCATCTGACCGAACACCATAACCGTATTGTCCAGAACACCAGCTTCCCCCATCTCGCGGTAAAGCTCCTCGGCCTCGCGGGAGCGTTCGCCGATGCCACAAAACAGGCAGACGCCTTCATATGCTGCGACCATGTTGTGAATCATCTCGGTGATTAGAACGGTCTTGCCGACGCCCGCCCCGCCGAAAAGCCCCGCCTTGCCGCCGCGCTCAAGCGGGCTGAGCAGGTCAATCGCCTTGATCCCGGTCTCGAAGACATCGCCTTCGACCCGGCGCTGCGACAAGGGCACCGGGTCGCGCAGGATTGGCCAGCGGTCGACATCGTCCAACGGGTCGCCATCGTCGATGGTGTCGCCAAACAGATTGAACATCCGCCCCAGCACCGCCTCGCCGACCGGCACTTCGATGGGTTGGCCAGTGTTCTTCACTTCCAGCCCCAAGCGCAGATCGCCGCTCGGATTCATCACCAGGCCGCGAGCGATGTCATGCGCGGGCAGACTGGCTACCTCGATGGTGATTTCCGGATCGCTCAGCGTGACAAGCCGCGACGCAATCATCGGCAGGCCATGCGCAAAGCGGACATCCGCGATGCCCCCTTCGATGGCGATGATGTGGCCCACGTCCTTGTCCTGCGCTGGCTTGTCCTGCACTTGCATGTGCCGCCTCCGCTGCTTGCGCGTCGACGGTACTGCAAGGGGGCCGGCGTTGGCCTTGATCGAAGTTAAATCAACGCATGAATGAGCGACAGCCGAGGTATCCCGGTGTTGGCCGCGCCCCTGAGACACGGCACGCCCGAAATGCGGCGTGGTGAGGCTGTTCGAGACATCTGAACCGTCGGGATGGATCGACTTGTACTGCAACAGCGGCATGAGGCAGCGCGTCAGGTGGGGTGCCGGTCCCCCCGAACGGGCTCGCTCACCTTGTTGCGCGGCGGGACGTCCCCGCTGTGTGGCAGCCTTGATCGGAGTGTCGCTCTCGGATGACCTCGCAAGGAGCGCAGGGCGAAGCGTTTAACCGTGATCAATGCGTGAGACCCTGCATTTGCTTCAGGGTTCCTGCGAATCTGACAAGGGAAAGCACTTTTCATGGCGATAAAATCCGAATCTCCTCGGCAAAACGGCGAAACACTTGGCTTTGAGGGGGAGCCCCCCGAGCCTGCGACGCCGGAACCTGCGCCACCGGAAGAGCCGGTCGCGCCCCCAAAAGAGAGGCCACCAAACCCGCCGGATGAATATCCCGAGCCGCCGGGGGAAATCCCGCCCGAAATGCCGCCAGACGTGCCACAGCCCCCCGGAGAAGTGCCGCCCGGTCCGCCACCGGAGGTTCCGACCCAGAGTCGAACCGGACAGACCGCAGCCCGAGGGTAGCCCCGGTCGGCTGCCATTCTGCACTCAAGGGTGACCCAGAAAGGAGATGTGACATGACGGATTATGAGGATCTTCGCACGGAGATGGTCGAACGCCAGATCCGCGCGCGCGGGGTAAGTGATCCGCTGGTTCTGGATGCGATGGGACGCGTGCCGCGCGAGCGTTTCGTGCCGGACCGCTTGAAAGGCGAGGCTTATTCCGACCGCCCTTTGCCCATCGACGCGGACCAGACCATCTCGCAACCCTACATCGTGGCCTACATGGTCGAGGGGCTGGGTCTCAAGGGCGGTGAAAAGGTGCTCGAGATCGGCGCCGGGTCGGGCTATGCCGCCGCCATTCTGGCCGAGATCGCTGGCGAGGTTTTTGCCATCGAACGGCACGGAACACTGGCCTCCAAAGCCTCGGCGGCGCTTCACGACGCCGGTTACACCAATGTCCATATCTTTCACGGGGACGGCACACGGGGCTGGCAGGACGAAGCGCCGTTCGATGCGATCCTCGTGTCAGCCGGGGCGCCGCGCCTGCCCGAAGCCCTCAAGTCCCAACTCGCCACCGGGGGGCGCATGGTCGTGCCGGTGGGCGCCGATCAGCGCGCGCAGGAACTGGTGCGCGTGACACGGGGCGACAAGGGGCAATTCGAACGCGAAGATCTGGCCGATGTGCGGTTCGTGCCCCTGATCGGGGACCAGGGCTGGGAAGGCGAGCTGGCGGATATGCAGACGGCCCCGCCCCGCCTGATCCAGCATCGTCCGCGCCAGGCAGAAGGTCTGCCGGGCATGATCCGTGAACATGCCGAGCCCTTCGAAGACGTGAAGAGCGCGCCGCTCGACATGATGATGGATCGCATTGGCGATGCCCGGGTCGTGCTGATCGGCGAGGCGAGCCACGGCACGTCAGAGTTCTACCGGATGCGTTCGCTCATCACGAAACGGTTGATCGAGGAAAAGGGCTTTACCATTGTTGCCGCCGAGGCCGATTGGCCCGACGCCGCCCGCATCGACCACTACGTGCGCCACCGCGAAACGCCACCGTCGGAGTGGGAGGCGTTTGCCCGTTTCCCCACCTGGACGTGGCGCAACAAAGAGGTCCGGGCCTTTGCCGATTGGCTGCATGACTGGAACGCGTCGCGCGCCCCGCAGACGCGGGCTGGGTTTTACGGCCTCGACCTTTATAGCCTCTTCAACTCGGCGCAGGCGACCATCGACTATCTGGAGGATGTGGACCCCGAACTCGCCCGGATCGCGCGTCACCGCTATGGCTGTCTCAGCCCTTGGGAAGCCGATCCGGCGGCGTATGGCCACGCGGCCCTGAGCGATAGTTTTCGCAACTGTGAGGAAGATGTGACCGCGATGCTGGTCGATCTGATGCAGAATCGCCAGGAATACGCGCTGAGCGACGGTGAGCGCTTTCTGGATGCGGCGCAAAACGCTGCGCTCGTGGCCAATGCGGAGAAGTATTACCGGATCATGTACTACGGCTCCCGCGCGTCGTGGAACCTCCGCGACGATCACATGTTCCAGACCCTCCAGAACGTGATGAATTTCCAAGGAGACGGTGCGCGCGCGGTGGTCTGGGCGCATAATTCGCATATCGGCGATGCCCGCGCGACAGAAATGTCACGCCGGGGGGAGCGCAACCTTGGCGAACTTTGCGCGCGCGGGTTCGGCAACGAAAGCTACCGCATCG
>Ga0102931_1000031_pt1 | contig 54922 bp, 56 predicted proteins | sample SalPonR1_C_D1_MG_FD_79282 | JGI IMG/M metagenome (GOLD analysis project Ga0102931, IMG submission 79282) | Salt pond soil microbial communities from South San Francisco under conditions of wetland restoration - Salt Pond MetaG R1_C_D1_MG | ecosystem: Environmental > Aquatic > Marine > Intertidal... | reverse complement strand
GGTCGGCCTGACTGACGGCGAAGCCGCCATGAGCCAGGTCGTCAACGCCATCCGCCGGCTGGAGGCCGCGGGCGAGATCACCCTTGCCACCGCGCCCGACCCCGATGACACCGGCACCACCGGCGAAACGGCGCCGTCCGATCCGCCGGGCTGACCGCCCAAGGCTTGTGGAAACGCCCCGCGCCGCGTATGTCTGGCGCAAAAATCAGCAGGCGCGACCCGACCATGAGCGACACCAGCCCCCCTCCCCTGGCCGACCGGCTGCGCGACACCGCGCTCGGCTTTGCCATGTATGCCCCGATCGCGGTGGCGCGGCTTTTGCCCTATCGCTGGCGGGTGCCCTTCATGGGGTGGGTCACCTCGCGCATCATCGCGCCGGTGGCGGGCTATGACGCGCGGGTGCGCGACAACCTTGCCCATGTCCTGCCCGACCTGCCCGAATCCGAAGTGCGCCGGCTGATCCGCGCCGTGCCCGACAATGCCGGGCGCAACATGATCGAGCTTTACTCCCCCGACACCTTCATCGCCCGCGCCCGCAAAGCCCCGGTCGATGGCCCCGGCCTTGAGGTCATTCGCGCCGCCCGCGCCGAAGGACGCCCGGTGATCTTCGTCACCGGCCATTTCGGCAATTTCAACGCCGCGCGCGTGGCCATGATCGAACAGGGCTTCGAAATGGGCATCTTCTACCGCCCGATGGCCAATGATTTCTTCAACCGTCGCTATACCCATGCCATGGGCACGATCAGCCAGCCGATGTTCGAACAGGGGCGGCGTGGCATGATGCAGATGGTCAAACACCTGCGCTCGGGCGGCGTGCTGGCGATCCTGACCGATCTCAACTCGCTTGACGGGGTTCCGCTCGACTTTTTCGGCAAGCCCGCTCTGTCGCCGCTGGCCACCGCCGAACTGGCGCTCAAATATAACGCGCCGCTGGTGCCGGTCTGGGGCATCCGCGACCCCGACGGGATCAATTTCCACGTTCACGTCGAAAGCCCCGTGCCCTTCACCGATCCGGTCACCATGACCCAAGAGGTCAATGATCGCCTTGAGGCACAGGTGCGTGCGCGCATGGACCAATGGTTCTGGATTCACCGGCGCTGGAAAGACGGCACCGGCCCGCTGGCCAAACGCGGCAAAAAGCAGCTCGCAGCCTACCGCAAAAAGGCCTGATCCGCGCTCAGACCCATTTGGCCAGCGGCGGCAGGCTCATCAGCACCGCATTGGCGTCGTGCCCGGTGGCCAGCCCGAACCGCGTGCCCCGGTCATAGACAAGGTTGTATTCCGCATAAAGCCCGCGATGGACAAGCTGCACATCCTTGTCCGCCTCGTCCCAGTCCTGCACCCGCCGCTTTTCCACCAGCGGTACGAAAGCGGGCAGAAAGGCGCGCCCGATATCCTGCGTCAGCGCGAAATCCGCCGCCCAGTCGCCCGAATTGCGATCATCCATGAAGATCCCGCCGACACCGCGCGCCCGCTTTCGGTGCGGGATATAGAAATACTCGTCCGCCCATTCCTTGAGATGCGGGTGAATATCGGCGCCATGCGGGTCCAGATGCGCCTTTTGGGTGGCGTGAAAATGCGCCGTGTCCTCGTCATACTGAATGCAGGGGTTGAGGTCGGACCCGCCCCCGAACCACCAGGCCCCCGGCGTCCAGAACATGCGCGTGTTCATGTGAACGGCGGGCGCATGCGGGTTCTGCATATGCGCCACCAGGCTGATCCCCGAGGCCCAGAACCGCGGGTTTTCCGCAATCCCCGGCACGCCGCGCGCCGCCATGGCCTTTTGCGCCGCGTCGCCCAAGGTGCCGTAAACCTCGGATACGTTGACCCCGACCTTTTCGAACACCCGACCGCCGCGCATCACGCTCATCAGGCCACCGCCCGCGTCCGACCCGTCATCGCTGGCGCGGCTGGTCTCGCTCACCTCGAAGCGCCCCGGCGCGGCCTGGCTCAGCGGGCCTTGGGTATGGCTGTCTTCCAGCGCCTCGAACGCCGCGACGATCTCGTCGCGCAGCGCGCGAAACCACTTGGCCGCGCGGGCCTTCTCTTCGATCATGTCACCACTCGTCACGCCTTGGGTCTCCTCGTCGTCAATGGGCCGGGGCCGCGACCGGATCCAGCAGGCAACGCCCGCCATCCACCGTCATGATCTGCCCGGTCATGAAGCAGGACCCGTCACAGGCCAGATATTGCACCGCCTCGGCCAGCTCCGTGGGCGAAGCGATCCGCCCCAGCGGCGTATGCTCCTCGATATCGGCGCGAAAGTCACGGTTCTCGCGCAGCGCATCCTTGAGAGAGGCGCTCATCACCGACCCGAAAGCCAGCGCATTGACCCGGATGCGATAAGGTGCCAGCGCCACCGCCATGCTGCGCGTCATCTGGTCCAGCGCCGCGGTCGAGACCGAATAGGCCATGAGGTCCGGATGGGTCCGGCGCGCCGCGATCGAGGACAGGTTCACGATCGTGCCCGCGCAGCCCTCTTCCTGGCCTTCGGATTGCTTGATCATGCGCTTGGCGACCATCTGTGTCAGCCGAAGCGAGGTCATCAGGTTCTGCCGCAAAAGCTGGTCCATCGCGTCGTCATCGGGATTGAGCGGATCCGACGGCATCACCTGGCGCGAGGCGTTGATCAGGATATCCACCTGGTCAAAGGCATCGATGGTCGCCGACAACAGGTTCGCCAGCGTCAGCCGCTCGCGCAGGTCGCCCGCGAAATAGCGGATGTTCTCCGCTTCCTCATTGGCGCCCAATTCCTTGACCAGACGGTCCTCGTCCATGTCGGCGAACATGACATTGGCGCCCTTGTCGGCGAAATGCCGGCCAATGGCCAGCCCGATCCCGTTGGCGCCGCCGGTCACGATGGCGGTCTTGCCGGAGATGGAAAAAGACATGTGCAGACCTCTCTGATGATTCTGCCGCGCGCCACCCTAGGCCAGTTCAGCGCCCTTTGCGAGACGGCCCGCGCCCGTGCAGTATCTTGAAGCGCGTGTTTCCGGCGGCTTCCTCGACGCGGGTGAAATGGCGTTCGATCTCGGCCTCGTAAGGCAAATGCCGGTTGGCCACCAGCCACAACTGACCGCCCGATTTCAGACAGGCCGCCGCGGCGCGGATAAAGGCGCGGCCCAGTTCCGGGTCGGCCTCGCGCCCGGTATGAAAGGGCGGGTTGGTGATGACACAGTCCAGCGCCGTGTCCGGGCGCCAGCGCGTGGCGTCCTCCCAATGCAGCGTCACGCGCGCATCCGGCAGGTTCTGGCGCGCGCAGTCCAGCGCGGTGTGATCGGCCTCGATCAGATGCAGGGCCTCGATCTCGTCGCGCCCTTCCAGCGCGCGCGCGCTCAGATAGCCCCAGCCGCCGCCCAGATCGGCCAGCGCCTTGCCCAGCTTCTGAGGCAGATGATCGGCCAGAAAACGCGAGGCCGGGTCGATCCCGTCGGCCGAAAAGACCCCCGGCGCGGTGACGAAACCGCCCTCGATCGTGTCGGTGCCATGCGCCGCCCAATCCTCGAAACCCGGCCCGGCGGGAAAGCTGAACAGCTTGCCATGCGCCTTGTTGACGGGTCCGGTGACGCTGGCGCGCTTGCGACACGCCTTGAGAAGTGATTCGACCCCGTCGGTCTTGGCGCCGTCCACGATGACCGGCCCGTCCGTCACCGCCACCGCCTCGGCGATCAACGCGCGCGCCCGCGCCTTGGCGCGCGGCAGACAGACCAGCGCCGCGCCGTAACGCCCCTCGGGCGCGATGGCGCAGGCATATCCCAGCCCGGCGAAATAATCGTGATCGGGGCGAAAGCCGGTGATGACATGGCAGCACCCCATGGGCAGCGGCGACAGGTCATCGCCCGCGCGCGGCGCAAAAACGGCGATCCGCGCGGCCTCGGGCAACACGACATCGCCCGCCTCAAGGGCCAGCGACAGGCGTATGGGGCTGCGCATGGCGGTGCCTACCTACTCTTTTTCCATGGTGCATTGCAGGGGGTGCTGATAGCGGCGCGCGAAATCCATCACCTGCGCGACCTTGGTCTCGGCGATCTCGTGGCTGAACACGCCCACCACCGCGACGCCCTTCTTGTGGACCGTCAGCATCACCTCGAAGGCCTGCGCGTGGTTCATGCCGAAGAACCGCTCCAGCACCGCCACCACGAATTCCATCGGGGTGTAATCGTCATTGAGAAGCAGGACCTTGTAAAGCGGCGGGCGCTTGGTGCGACTGCGCGTCTTGACGACGACCGAGGTATCCCCCTCGTCCCCGTCATCCTCGCCGGCCCTCCATTGATCTTTCTCGGTCATGATGTCCCATGCGGTTCGATATCTCGCTGTCGTGACGACAGAATATAACTTGTCTCACCGGCGAGAAAAGGGGCAGCGGCACCGCTACCCCCAAAGAATTCCCTCAAATCCCCGCGTTCATTTCAGTTCGGCGACCGCCGCGATCGGGCCGTGGCCCGCATGCTGCAACAGGACCACCACCGGATTCTCGCCCTCGATGGGCAGCTCCAGCGCCAACGGCTCGGCGGTATCCCAGTTGCCCGCGATGTCCCAATCGGTCACGATGTTGGAATAGGGCAGCCGCCGCCCGGCGTTCTCGCCCCGGCGCACCTCGACCGTCGCATCGGGAATATAACGCACCACCTGCACCAGCAGCGGTCCCTCGACAGGGTCGGGCGCCTGCGCTGAGATCCTGAGCCGCCCGTCCTGGCGCGTCACCGCCAACACCACTTCGGGCGGTTGCACGCGATGGGTGGCGATCAGGTCGGCCACCTTCATTTCCTTGGTGCCGATCACCTGGTGCTGCCCGCCGATCACCATCTGGGGCGTGTAGACCATATGATTGCCACTGGCATAGGCATAGGCCTTCTGGCGGGCGGTAAAGTCGGGGCTGGCGAAACTGTCCTTCCAGCCGATATAATCCCAGTAATCCACATGCAGCGCCAGCGCGACCACGTCGTCGCGCTTGGCCAGCTCGCGCAGCAAGGCATCGGCGGGCGGACAGGACGAACAGCCCTGCGAGGTGAACAACTCGACCACCACGCGGCGGTTCTCGCCCGCCTGCGCGCTGACGGCGGCGAAAATGGCCGTCAAAACGGCCAGCATCAGGATCGGGATCGCCCGGCGTTTCGGCATTGTCATCTTGGTGCTCTTTCGCGGGCTTTGGCTGTTGGTGTCATCTGAACTCGCTTGTTGGTCTTTTCTATCTAGTCCGGGCTGAAATGACCAATCAAGGTTTTGCGAGACCCCGGTGATCTGTCCGGTGATCCGCGGGGACGGCGCGAATCCACCGATTTTCTGTGTGCAATAGTATACAAATTGCATCCGACCCCCTTGATCGGTCTTTTCAAATAGGTCAGAAGCAAGCCAGCGAATTCCTGCCTTGAGAGTGAAAGGAAGGCCAGATGCCCATCACCGTCGGACATGACACCGCCAAGACACGCAAAACCCTCAGCGTGAATGGCAAAAGCTACGCCTATTATTCCATCAAGGCCGCCGAACAGGCCGGCCTCGGCGATTTCTCCCGCCTGCCCGCCGCCCTTCGCGTCGTGCTCGAGAACATGCTGCGCTTCGAGGACGGCAAGACCGTGACCACCGATGACATCAAGGCGTTCTCGGACTGGGCGGACAATGGCGGCAAGGGCAATCGCGAACTGGCCTATCGCCCGGCCCGCGTGCTGATGCAGGATTTCACCGGCGTGCCCGCCGTGGTCGACCTTGCGGCGATGCGCGACGGGATCAAGGCGCTTGGCGGCGATCCGCAACAGATCAACCCGCTGAACCCGGTCGACCTCGTGATCGACCACTCGGTCATGATCGACGAATTCGGTAACCCCCGCGCCTTCCAGATGAACGTGGATCGCGAATATGAGCGCAACATGGAACGCTACCAGTTCCTCAAATGGGGCCAGGGCGCGTTCAACAACTTCCGCGTGGTGCCGCCGGGCACCGGCATCTGCCATCAGGTCAATCTCGAATACCTTGCCCAGACCGTATGGACAGACGAGGACCAGAACGGCGAAACCGTCGCCTATCCCGATACGCTTGTCGGCACCGACAGCCACACCACCATGGTCAACGGCGCGGCCGTTCTGGGCTGGGGCGTCGGCGGGATCGAGGCCGAGGCCGCGATGCTGGGTCAGCCGATTTCGATGCTGATCCCCGAAGTGATCGGCTTCGAGCTGACCGGTGAAATGACGGAAGGCACCACCGGCACCGACCTGGTGCTCAAGGTCGTCGAGATGCTGCGCGCCAAGGGCGTGGTCGGCAAGTTCGTGGAATTCTACGGCGACGGTCTCGACACGCTGCCGCTGGCCGACCGCGCGACGATTGCCAACATGGCGCCCGAATACGGTGCCACTTGCGGCTTTTTCCCGATCGACCGCGAAACCCTGCGCTACATGGAACTGACCGGCCGCGACACCGACCGGATCGCCTTGGTCGAAGCCTATGCCAAGGAAAACGGCTTCTGGCGCGACGAAACCTATGCACCGGTCTACACCGACACGCTGGGCCTGGACATGAGTACGGTCGTCCCGGCGATTTCCGGTCCCAAGCGCCCGCAGGATCACATCGCACTGGATATGGCTGCCAAGGAATTCGGAAAATATGTCGACGGCTTCCGCGAAGGCCGTGATGTCAAGGCCACCGAAGAAACCCGCTGGAAAGGCGAAGGCGGCGCACCGGAACCCGATGATATCCCGGGCGATACCGGCACGCACCAGCATGGCTTCGTCAGCGACAAGGACAGCCATTATCAGTTGCACGACGGTTCGGTGGTGATCGCCTCGATCACCTCCTGCACGAACACCTCGAACCCCTATGTCATGATCGGGGCGGGCCTTGTCGCCCGCAAGGCACACGAACTGGGACTGACGCGCAAGCCGTGGGTCAAGACTTCGCTGGCGCCGGGTTCGAAGGTGGTGACAGACTACCTCGAAGCGGCCGAATTGCAGGACGATCTCGACGCCCTGGGCTTTAACTTGGTGGGCTATGGCTGCACCACCTGCATCGGCAATTCCGGCCCTCTGGCGCCCGAGATTTCCAAGTGCATCAACGACAACGACCTGATCGGGGTCTCGGTGCTGTCAGGCAACCGCAACTTCGAAGGGCGCATCAGCCCGGATGTGCGTGCCAACTACCTCGCCAGCCCGCCCCTCGTCGTGGTCTATGCGCTGGTGGGTGACATGAATGTCGATATCACCCGCGAACCCCTCGGGCAGGACAAGAACGGCAACGACGTCTTCCTGAAAGACATCTGGCCAAGCCAGCAAGAGATTGCAGAACTCGTTGAAAAAACCGTGACCCGCGAGTCTTTCATCGAGAAATACGGTGAGGTTTTCGAAGGCGATGAGAAGTGGCAGTCGGTCGAGACGTCCGACGCCGAGACCTATGACTGGCCGCCGCAATCGACCTATGTCCAGAACCCACCCTATTTCCAGGGGATGGAAAAGACCCCGGGCACGATCTCCAATATCGAAGATGCCCGTGTTCTGGCGCTCCTTGGCGACATGGTGACGACGGACCACATCAGCCCGGCCGGATCGTTCAAGGAAAGCACACCCGCGGGTCAGTACCTCGTCGAACGGCAGGTGCCCGCGCGTGAATTCAACTCCTATGGGTCGCGGCGCGGCAATCACCAGGTGATGATGCGGGGCACCTTCGCCAATATCCGAATCAAGAACGAAATGCTGGATGGTGTCGAAGGCGGCTACACAAAGGGTCCGGACGGTGAACAGACCTCGATCTACGACGCGGCGATGGCCTATCAGGAGGCGGGCACGCCGCTGGTGATCTTCGGTGGCGAACAGTATGGCGCGGGCTCGTCGCGGGACTGGGCCGCCAAGGGGACGGCTCTTCTGGGTGTCAAGGCGGTGATCGCCGAAAGCTTTGAGCGGATTCACCGGTCGAACCTTGTCGGCATGGGTGTGATCCCGTTCGAATTCACCGGCGGGGACACCCGCAAAACGCTGGGCCTGACCGGTAACGAGACGGTGAGTATCGAGGGGCTGGACAACGTCACCCCGCAGGCCATCTTGCCTTGCCACATCACCTATGCAGACGGATCGACCAAGACGATCGATCTCAAGTGCCGGATCGATACCGCGATCGAGATCGAGTATATCGAACATGGCGGTGTGCTGCACTACGTGCTGCGCGACCTGGCCGGACGCGACGCAATCGCGGCTGAATGACAAATCGTTAATATTCACGATCACGGAGGCGGGCTTGCGGGCCCGCCTTTTTCATATCTACGCACGATTGCTACCGACGCCGACGTGTTCCCGAACTGCCTCCGCCTTGGGCAGGTGGCATGATCTCGCCGGAAAACGCAACGGAACTGCGAAAGAGAAGCGCTGAGTCTGGCACATCCTGTCGCATGTGACAGCTTGGCCCCTTCAAGTTTGGCGGCCCAGCCCCAAATGGTCAGTGAACAGGCACCGCAGTTACGAGCTTCAACATGAAAATTCTGACCCTAATTCAGACCGCTGCCCTGCTCTTCATCGCAGGTGCAAGCGTATTTGCCGCCACACCAGAGGCCGTTCAGCCGTTCTTTCCGTAGGAGGGGCTAATCGGCCAGTGCCGCGGCCAAGGCCGGGACGAATCGTTGTTCGTAATCCGACCCGACCAGCGGCCCGGCAAATCGGAACAGGACCGTGCCGTCGCCATCGACAATGAATGTCTCCGGCGGCGCGGTCACACCCCAGTCGATCGAGGTGCGTCCGGCCGGGTCAAAGGGCACAGCGACAAACGGATTGCCATCCTCTTGCAGGTACCGCGACGCGTTTGCTTCCTGATCGCGGATGTTGACGCCGATAATATTCATACCATCGGCTTGCATTTCCAACAGCTTGGGATGTTCAACGCGACATGGCGGGCACCAGCTGGCCCAGAAATTCACCAATGTCACGTCACCCGACGTCAGCATATCCGGCGAAAACGCATCATATCCCGGAAGCGTCGCCTCCGTGATCGGTGGTGCAGGCTGGCCGACACGCGTCGACGGCAGGCCTTGCGGGTCTTCACGGAACATGCCGACATAGGCCATCACCGCGAAGGCCCCGAAAAGCACCGGGGGAAGCACCATCAGGGGCGAAATTCTAGCCATTCTTGCCGCTCCACCGTTCGACTTCGTCAAGTGAAGCACGCACTTTTCTCGCGCGTTTCAGACTGACCAGCACGATCAACGCCAGCAAAGCTACCGTTACCCCGTAAGAGCCAAGGACCGCGACCGCGTATTTGCCAAGCTCCGGCATCAGACTTGTCCTTCACGTGCCAGCAGCGCCCGTGTGCGGCGTGCGCGGATTTCCGTCTGCGTGCGCAGGAACACCAATGCGATGAAAAGCAGAACGAACCCCGCGATGCAGACAAGCAGCGGAAACCAAAACACGTCCGAGATGTTTTCTTCCTTGTCCAGGCTGAGCGTCGCGCCCTGATGCAGCCCCTGGTTCCAGAAGTTCACAGCATAGCGGCTGAGGATCGCAAAGACCGAGCCGACAAGGCACAGGATCGACGTCAGATCGGCGGCGGTGTCGTCATCCTCGATCGCCTCCCAGAGCGCCATATAGCCAAGGTAAAACAGGAACAGGATCAGGAACGAGGTCAGACGTGGATCCCAGGCCCACCATGTTCCCCACATCGGCTGGCCCCAGAATGCCCCTGTCGCCAGCGCGATCAGGGTCATCACAGCCCCCACGGGCGCCGCGGCCCGGGCCGCAAGCGCCGAGACGTGATGCCGGCGGACGATCCAGACAAGAGAGGCGACCAGCATCATCAACCAGGCATTGATCGCCATCAGCGCCGAAGGCACATGGATATAAATGATCTTGACGGTCGACCCCTGCCGGAAGTCATCTGGCGTGAAGAAAAATCCCCAGACAAGACCGACCACAAGGGCGACCACGGCAAAGGTCCAAATCCACGGCAACACCTTGTCGGTGGTGCGGATGAATTTCACCGGATTTGCGTATTCCCACAAAGACATGCATGTCAAATAGGCGGTTCATTGCCCCCCTTCAATTCAAAAAACCGCATGGGACGCGTTATCGCAGATTAATCCTCAGCACCGCGGCGCTGGCAAAGGGCAAAAGCGCGATCACGCCAAGGCTGATCCCCGCCAGGAGCAGCAGCGGCGTCTGTACGGTCAGTCCCTCTGCCCCGCGCCGGGCGACCTCTGCCCCGAAGATCAGGGTCGGGACATAAAGCGGCAACACCAAGAGCGACATCAGCAATCCGCCGCGTTTCAGCCCCACGGTCAAGGCCGCGCCGAACGTGCCGATCACGCTCAGCGCGGGGGTGCCCAGCACAAGGCTGATCACCACCCATTGATAGGCCGGTACGGGCAGGCTCAGCAGGACACCCAGCACCGGGGCGGCCAGAACCAGTGGCAGGCCCGTGGTGATCCAATGCGCGATGGCCTTCACCGTCACGATTCCCTCCATCGGCAGCGGCGCCGTGGCCAGCAGGTCAAGCGATCCATCCTCCCAGTCCAGCGCAAGGATACGGTCCAGCGACAACAGGCAGGCAAGCAGCGCGCCGATCCACAGGATACCCGGCGCGATGCGCGACAAGAGCGCGGTTTCCGGGCCGACACCGAACGGCACAAGCACCGTCACGATCAGGAAGAACGCGAGTCCCAGGCCAAAGCCCCCGCCAGCCCGGATCGCCAGTCTCAGATCCCGCAACAACAGCGCCCTCACAGGAACGCCTCGTCCATCTGGCGCGACCGCGGCCCCGCCTTGTAGGGGGTCAGGTCGAGCACATGGGCCTCGGCCAGTCCAAGGTCGATATGGGTTGCCATCAACGCACTGCCGCCCTGCCCCAGATGGGTGCGCACCGCCTGGGCGAACAGCGCCACCGACGCGGTATCGAGCGACACGGTCGGTTCGTCCAACACCCAGACGGGCCGGCCCGTCACCATAAGCCGCGCCAGCCCAAGCCGGCGTTTTTGCCCGGCGGACAGCGTGCCGGCCATCCGGTCGCGCAATCCCTCCAGGTCGAAGGCGGCGAGGGCCGGTGCGATGTCAGACAGTCCGAACACGGACGCCCAGAAGCGCAGGTTTTCCGTCACGCTCAGCATCGCCTTGAGCCCGTCGGAATGGCCCGAATAGGCAATCTCGTCCTCTGCGCCGGTCACCTGCCCGACTTCGGCGGGCTGCAACCCGGCAACGCTGCGCAAAAGGGTCGTCTTGCCCACACCATTGGGGCCGCGCAGCACCAACGCCTCGCCGGGGGGGACGTCAAATGACACCCCTTCGAGGATCGCAAGCCCCCCTCGGGTGACGGCAAGATCGCGGACAGACAACACCATGACCCCCGCTTAGACCAAGGGCGCGGCTGGCAAAAGCGCGAAAATGTCGCTTGTCGGAATTCGACGCGCGACGATGCCGCCGGGGGCTTTCCGTCAATGGACAGTCACGATGCGTCATCGCATCGCCGCCCCTGCTAATCGACCGGCAACAAGGCCGCCGCGACCCTGCGGCCTTCGGACAGAAGCACGTTATAGGTCCGGCATGCCGCGGGTGAATTCATCGCCTCGACACCCAGCCCCTCGGCTTCGAGCCGGTTGCGCAACGCGGCGGGGATATGGGCAATCTCGGTTCCGGTCCCGATGAACAACACATCCACGTCTTCAACCAGATCAAGAAGCGTCTCGGCGTCCGTGTACCCGCCCCAGGGCCGCGTGCCCATGTAGCCGGTCACAAGCGCGCCGTCGTGCCTCTTGCCTCCGATGCGAAAGAAACCGGGGCCATAGCCGTCGATCGGTTCGGCATCATTAAAGACAACTTCGTTCAGTCGCATGTTTGACCCTCCGTTCACAGATTGTCCCAGAGCGGCACGCCCGCCAGCGTCGCCGCGCTGATAATGGCATAAGCCGCCACGCGATAAAACCGTTCCCTCCGGGGCCGGAACAGGGCCTGCCCGATCAGCGCGCCCGCGCCGTAGGGAACCAGCAGAACACATCCCAAGGCCACGGCAGGCGCTGTCAGAATCCCCTGCAACGCCATCAAGGGCAGCATCAAGAGGCTTGTTGCCGTCAGGAAAACGACGGTTGTGGCCCGTGTCGTGACGACCACCCAGCGGATCGCGGTCACATCCGAGACGCGCAACACCTAGAGCCCCAGGGACGCCGCCACCGCGGCCGACAGGATGAGCACCAGAACCGCCTTGCGGTGCACCAGCGGTAGCGCCCTTGGAAACACGGTCACAAGCGATGACATGGACGAAACCGAAAAGGTTGCGATCGCCATGACCGGCGGCAAGAAGATCACCGCCACCGGCATGAAGACAAGCCCCGCACCGAATCCGGCAAAGCCGTAAACGATACCGGCGACAAGAGTGATCAGGACGATCCAAGCCAGACCCGGCGTTGCCAGGGCGCTCAGACCCGCATCAAGCATCCACGTTGGCGAATTGGTTGCCCGTGGTATCCGTTGGTTTGGACCAGTCCCGCTTGACCCCAAGCCAGAGCAGGATCGCGGAGGCCACGAAAATCGACGAATAGGTGCCGACGATCACACCCCAGATCATCGCAAAGACAAACCCCCGGATGACGTCCCCGCCCAGCACGAAAAGCGACACCAGCGCAAGAAGCGTGGTGACGGAAGTCATGAAGGTTCGGCTGAGCGTTTCGTTGATCGAGATGTTCAGAACCTCCTTCAGGTCCTTCTTCTTGTACTTGATGAGGTTCTCGCGCACCCGGTCAAAGACCACCACCGTGTCGTTGAGCGAATAGCCCACGATGGTCAGAAGCGCCGCGATGATGGCAAGATCGAACTTGATCTGAAGCTCGGAGAATATCCCGATGGTCAGGATCACGTCATGCACCAGCGCCGCCACGGCGCCGAGCGCGAACTGCCATTCGAACCGCAGCCAGATATAAATGAGCACCGCGCCGATGGCGAGCAAGACCGCGATGGCCGCCGTCTGGATCAACTCTCCCGACACTTTCGGGCCGACCGATTCCACCGACACGAATTCGATGTCGGGCACAACTTCGGACAAGGCGGCTTCGACCCGTTCGATCACCTCCACGCTGACGGCCTCTTCGCCCTCCTGCGCCTGTATGCGGACCATGGCCACGTTCTGGTCCGGGCCAAAGGTCGGGTCGAACACCTCCGTGATGCTGACATCCCCCAGTCCGAGCCCGCCAATGGCGTCGCGGTACTGACCGACATCCAGCGGTTCCGCGCTCTGCGTCCGGATCGTCGTGCCGCCCCGGAAATCGATGCCGTAATTCAACCCCTGCAGAAAAAACGACAACAAGGCCAGCACCATCAACAGGCCGGATATGCCAAGCCAGACCTTCCATCGGCTGAAGAAATCGAAATTCGTGTTCTGTTTGACCAGTCGCAAGCGCATATCAGGCCGAGCCCTTCTCTAAACTTCGATTGTCTTGGGGCGACGGCGTTCAAACCACATCACGATCAGAAGCCGGGTGACAAAGATGGCGGTGAAGACCGATGTCAGGATCCCCAGGCCCAGCGTGATCGCAAAGCCGCGCACCGGGCCAGAGCCCATGACAAAAAGGATCGTCGCCGTGATGAACGTGGTAATATTGGCGTCCAGAATGGCCGACAGCGCCTTTTCGTAGCCCAGCTCGATGGCGCGGGCCGGTCCCTTGGCGGTCTTCAATTCCTCGCGGATCCTTTCAAAGATCAGCACGTTGGCATCCACCGCCATGCCGACCGTCAACACGATCCCCGCGATACCGGGCAGCGTGAGCGTTGCGCCGATCAGGCTCAGCAACCCGAAGATCAGCCCGATGTTGATGATCAGCGCCGTATTGGCAAAAAGCCCGAACAGCCCGTAACTGAGCCCCATGAACACAAGCACAGCGACAAAGGCGATGATGGTCGCAATGCGCCCGGCCTCGATGCTGTCCTGGCCCAGTTCCGGGCCGATGGTCCGCTCTTCCAGGAAATCCATGCCGGCAGGCAGGGCACCGGCGCGCAGCAGCACCGCCAGTTGGGTGCTCTCCTCGACGGTGAAATTGCCGGTGATGATCCCCGACCCCCCCGGAATATGGCTCTGGATCACCGGGTCGGACAGAACCTCGTTGTCCAGCACGATGGCGAACGGATTGCCAACATTGGCCGCCGTGTAATCCCCGAAGTCCCGCGCACCAGCCGGATTGAACCGGAAATTGACAGCCGGACGTCCGTTCTGATCGAAGGCCGGCTGCGCATCGACCAATTCATCACCGGTCACGACGGGCGCTTGTTCCAGGATGACATATCCGTCCTGGTCCAGGTAAGGCAGGATCTCGTTGCCGACACCGGCGCGCGCATCGGCATCATCCGTGCGCCCCACAACCGGCTGGAATGTCAGCTGTGCGGTGGTGCCGATGATCTCTTTCAACTCGGCGGCGGAGCCGATTCCCGGCACCTGGATCAGGATCCGGTCGCTGCCCTGCCGCTGGATCGTCGGCTCGCGCGTGCCGACCTCGTCGATGCGGCGGCGGATGATTTCAAGGCTTTGCTGCATCGTGCGTTCATCGGTGGCGATCTGTTCAGCCTCCGACAGGGTCACGACGATGTCCGACCCGTCGGCGCGCACGGTCAGATCGTTGCTCACCGACCCGCTAAGCGACGCCACGGGCTGCGCCAACCCGCGCACCAGCTGAAGCGCACGCTCCATGCCTTCGGGTTGTGAAATGCTTACCCGCAGCTCTCCGGGATCGGACTCCTGAAGGCGGATTGTGCCAACGGTCGCCCGCTCTGGGCGCAAGACGTCGCGCACATCCGGCCACAACGCCTCAAGCCGCGATGCATAGACGTCCTCGACCTTCACCTCTGCCAGAAGATGCGCCCCGCCACGCAAGTCAAGGCCCAGGTTTACCAGGCCAGAGGGCAGGAAGTCGGGCCAGCCGGCGCTCTGCGCCAGCCGTTCGGGCGTCTCGCCAGATTGTTCGATGGCCGCAACGGCATCGTTATGCTGCTCGACACGCGGATAAAATAGATTGGGAAGCGCCAGCCCCAGACCCACCGCTACAGTGGCCCAGATCAGGATGCGCTTCCATAGGTCGATCTGCAACATGGGCGGATGATCCGATGCGGTTCAGGAAGGAATCAGGTGTTGGCCGGCTCTGTCTTGGAGGTGACCTGAGCGATGGTGCTCTGCACCACGCGCACCTTCACACCATCTGCGATTTCGACATCCAGCTCGTTGTTTTCCTTCACCTTGATCACCTTGCCGATCAACCCGCCCTGGGTCACGACAACGTCGCCGCGGCGCAGGTTTTCGACCATTTTCTGATGCTCTTTCATCTTTTTCTGCTGCGGACGGATCAGCAGGAAATACATGATCGCGAAAATCAGGATAAGCGGGATAAACTGGGCAATGGCGTTGCCGTCCATGAGCGTGCTCCTTGAAGATGGCGGGGCACACCCCGCATGTCAGACCGGTAATTTGCGCGGAACCTATGTTGCCGTGCCATGCTTTGCAAGGCGGCTTCGACGCGCGCACGGGCCGATGGCGCAACGGGCGAAATTCGGCCGCGGCCGGGACAGCATGCCTTGTGGCTGAGGGCAAATTGCGTCTTACATCGCGCCATGGTCCGGTGTCTTGTCGCTGCTTTGCTTGTTTGCCTCGCCCCTGTCGTGCGGGCGCAGGACCTGCCCGTCCTGCCGGCCGATGATCACGCGGCGTGGCAGGCCATTGGCCGGATCAACACCGCCGGCTACCGCACACGGGACATGTGCACCGGGGCGCTGATTGCGCCCGACACCGTTCTGACGGCGGCGCATTGCGTGTCCGGTGTGGATGGGCTCGGCCCCCGCCCCGAAGACATCACCTTCGTCGCGGGCTGGATGCGCGGGACGGCCGCCGACAGCGTGGATGGCGCATCAATCTGGGTGCATCCCCGCGCCTATGCAGATGGCACGCTCGATATTCGCTACGATGTCGCGCTGCTGACCCTGGCGCGCCCGTCCACGGTCGCACCGCTGCGCGTCGATCGCGACGCTGCCGGACCGCCGTTTGCCGTCATCGGCTATTCGAACCGCCGGCCACATATGCTCAGCGCGTCGTTTACCTGCACGGGCCGCTTCGCATCGGCGCTGTTGCGCCTCGACTGCCCGGTTTTGCCGGGAAATTCCGGGGGGCCGGTCATGGCCAGGGCCGGCGCGGAATGGACCGTCACCGCGGTGATCAGCGCCATGGGACAGCCCGGCGCATTGGCGGTTCCGGTATCGCGGCTGCCATCGCGCTGACCCCCTACCAAAGCATTGCATTCCGGTGCATAAGGCGCGGCAACACAGATGCGAGTCAGAAGGACGAGACCCATGCATGACATCCGAGCCATCCGCGAGGCCCCCGCCGCGTTTGACGCTGCCCTGTCGCGCCGTGGATTGGAGCCGGTTTCGTCCGAAGTGCTTCGGATCGACGAGGCACGTCGCGCGGCGATTCTCGAAGCCGAAACCGCGCAGGCCGATCAGAACCGCGCCGCCAAGGAAATCGGCAAGGCAAAAGCGTCGGGCGACGATGCCGCGTTCCAGCGCCTGCGGGACGAGGTCTCCGCCAAGAAGACCGCGGTTGCAGAGATGCAGGCCCGCGCCAAGGAAATGGACGAGACGCTGCAAACCCTGCTGCTGGGTCTGCCCAACCTGCCCTTCGACGATGTGCCCGGCGGTACCGACGAAGAAGACAACGTGCAGATCTATGACTGGGGCACGGCGCGCACGTTCGATTTCCAGCCGAAAGAGCATTACGACATCGCGGGCGTTCAACCCGGCATGGATTTCGAGACCGCCGCCAAGCTGTCGGGATCGCGCTTTGTCGTGATGTCCGGCGCGGTGGCCCGCGTGCATCGCGCGCTGGCGCAGTTCATGCTGGACACGCATATCGGCGAAAACGGGCTGGCCGAGACCTGGACACCGGTGCTGGTGCGCGACGAGATGATGCTGGGCACAGGCCAGTTGCCGAAATTTGGCGAGGACAGCTACAGAACCACCAATGGCTGGTGGCTGGTGCCTACCGCCGAGGTCACTCTGACCAATATCGTCAATGGCGAGACCGTGGACGAAGACAGCCTGCCCCGCCGCTACGTCGCGCACACGCAATGCTTCCGCTCAGAGGCGGGCAGCGCCGGGCGCGACACCGCCGGAATGCTGCGCCAGCACCAGTTCGAAAAGGTCGAGATGGTGTCGATCACCCATCCCGATCACAGCCGCGCCGAGCTGGACCGGATGACCGGATGCGCGCAAGGCATCCTTGAACGGCTTGGCCTGCCTTATCGGACGGTCGTGCTGTGCACCGGCGACATGGGCTTCGGCGCCCGGCGGACCCATGACATCGAGGTCTGGCTGCCCGGTCAGAACGCCTACCGCGAGATCAGCTCGGTCTCGGTCTGTGGCGACTTCCAGGCGCGGCGCATGAATGCCCGCTTCAAGCCGTCCGGCGGCGGCAAGCCGGATTTCGTCCACACGCTCAACGGATCGGGGCTTGCCGTCGGGCGCTGCCTGATCGCGGTTCTGGAAAATGGACAAGAGGCCGACGGCTCGGTGACTTTGCCGGAGGCCCTGCATCCGTGGCTCGGGGGCAAGACCCGGATCTCGGCAGATGGTAGAATGGAGTAGCTATGACACGCGTCTGGGCAGGATTGGTTCTTCTCGCGGCACTGTGTTTCGCGGCATCCCCGTGGTTTACCTCCGGGTTCAATGGCTTTGAACCCGACCAGTTCCCCGTGCCGCAGGATGATCCACCGGTGCAGCCCGCCGGCTATGCCTTCTCGATCTGGGGGCTGATCTATCTCTGGCTTATTGTCGGGGCGGCGTTCGGGTTGCTCAGACGCTCGGACGATCCCGACTGGGCCGCAATGCGCCCGCCGCTGGTTCTGAGCCTGGCGGTCGGGGCAACCTGGCTGCCCGTGGCCACCCGGTCACCCGTCATGGCGACCGTGCTGATCTGGGTCATGCTGGCTGCGGCCTTTGTCAGCCTGTTTCGCGTCGGTGACACCGACCGTTGGCTCCAGCAAACACCGGTGGCAATCTATGCCGGATGGCTGACAGCCGCCTCCTCGGTCTCCATCGGCCTCTTGCTGGGGGGCTATGGCCTGCTCAGCGGCACATGGTCGGCCATTGTCGCGCTGTCGGTGGGACTGGTGATCGCGCTTGTCGCCCAGTATCGCCTGCACCGGGCTCCGGAATACGGCATCACCGTCATCTGGGCCCTGGTTGGCGTGATCGTGGCCAACACGGCCCCCATCAATATCGCGGTGGTTGGGCTGTGCGGGATCGGCATCATGGCGATCCTCGCGCTGCGCGGCACCGATACCGAATAGCGGGCCCGTTTCCGTCACCGGAAACGGTGGATGCACCGACGCATCCACCACCCGGCATCAGCCCATCGCGCGCAGGCGCTTGATCAGGCTCGATGTGTCCCAGCGACCGCCGCCAAGTTTTTGCACATCCTTGTAGAACTGATCGACAAGCGCCGTCACAGGCAAGGACGCGCCGACCTCGTCGCCTGCATCAAGGCAAATACCCAGATCCTTGCGCATCCAGTCAACGGCAAACCCGTGCTCGAACGCGTCCTCCAGCATCGTCTCATGGCGGTTCTGCATCTGCCAGGACCCGGCCGCACCCTGGCTGATCACCTCGACCACGGCACGGCCGTCAAGCCCCGCTTTTTCGGCAAAATGCAGTGATTCGCTCAGGCCCTGAACCAGACCGGCGATCGCGATCTGGTTGCACATCTTGGTCATCTGCCCGGCACTGCTGTCGCCAATACGCCGGCAAATCCGCGCATAGGCGCCGATGACCGGCTCCGCCCTGTCATAGGCATCCTGTTCGCCGCCACACATGACCGACAACGCACCGTTCTCCGCGCCGGCCTGGCCGCCCGAGATCGGCGCATCGACAAAGGCAATGCCCTTGGCCGCCGCCGCATCGAACAGCTCTCGGGTGACCTTGGCAGACACCGTGGTGTGATCAACAAAGACACTGCCATCGGGCATTCCGGCAAAGGCACCCTCCTCGCCCAGACAGACGCTGCGCAGGTCCTCGTCATTGCCGACACAGGACATCACGAAATCGCACCCCTGGGCCGCCTTGCGCGGTGTCACTTCGTGCGCGCCACCATGTGCGTCGACCCAGGCCTCGGCCTTGGACGTCGTTCGGTTGAACACTGTCACGTCATGGCCCGCTTTCACAAGGTGTCCCGCCATTGGATACCCCATGACCCCCAATCCCAAAAATGCCAGCTTTGCCATGTCGCGTGCTCCCTTTTCCCTGGTGTCTTGCGTGGTAAACTCTTGCGGTCTTTACCTGACGCCGCGCCGCCCCCTTGGCAAGGGGCTGCGTGTTCTGTAGGCCCTTCGCAGGACGGTGCAAGCGGGCCTGTGTCCCGGTTTGAAAGGTAAAGACGACGTGGCCGTGATCTTCAGAGCATTGGTGTGGCTGACCACCGCAGCCCTTGTTCTGGGCACCCTCGGCGTTCTGACGGTCTACTATCTCGCGTCGCGGTCCCTGCCCGAATACGACAAGACAGTTACGGTCTCCGGCGTGACCGCCGACGTCGAAATCGTGCGCGACAACTCGGGCGTGCCGCACATCTTTCCCGCCTCGGACCGCGATGCGTTCTTCGCGCTTGGCTATGCCCATGCGCAGGACCGTCTTTGGCAAATGACGCTGCTGCGCCGCACCGCGCAGGGACGGCTGTCAGAAATCTTCGGCTCCCGCACGGTGGAGACGGACAAGCTGCTGCGCAGGCTGGATATCCATACGCAGGCGGTCCGGTCGGTGGATGCGCAGGACGCGCGCACGCGCGACGCTCTGGACGCCTATTCCGCCGGCGTGAATGCCCGCATCACCGAGATCAACCGCGACAGCCTTGGCCGCGGTGCCCCCGAGTTCTTTGTCTTCAACGCCCCGCTTGCCCAGTGGCAACCGGCAGATTCGATTGCCTTGGTGAAACTGATGGCGTTGCAGCTGTCCAGTCACATCAACGAAGAGGTGCTGCGCGCGCGCCTGGCCCTGTTCCTGCCCGATGAGACCCGCTTGGCCGACCTGCTGCCCGACATCCCCGGCCAAGGTGTTGCTGCACTTCCCGAGTACGCGTCCCTGATGCCCGAGCTGCCACCGCAGACCCAATTCGCCGACAGCGGTCCCGACCCCCTGTTCTGGCCGGTGGCCCGACGCGGCCTCGCCGGCGCATCGAACGCATGGGCGGCCGATGCCTCGCGGTCGGCGACGGGCTCGACCCTGATGGCCAATGACCCGCACCTGAAATTCTCTGCCCCCGCGACCTGGTATCTCGCGCGCATGCAACTGTCTTCCGGCGGGGTCATCGGCGCATCGATCCCCGGCATCCCGGCGATCATGGCGGGACGGTCAGACGCGATCGCCTGGGGGCTGACCTCGTCCTATCTGGACGATCAGGACCTGTTTCTCGAAGAGCTTAACCCAGACAACCGCGAGGAATACCGCACCCCGGACGGGTACAAGCGCTTCGAAACCCGCCGGTCGATCATCAACATCAAGGAATCCGCCCCAGTCACGCTCACCCTGCGCTGGACCGACAATGGCCCGGTGCTGCCGGGCACGCAATTCGATCTGAACGCCGTCACACCGCCGGATCACGTGGCGGCCCTGTCCTGGACAGCGCTCAGCCCGCAGGACACGTCGTTATCTGCGGCCATCGCACTGATGCATGCGCAATCGGTGGACGAGGCACTGGACGCGTCGCGGGATTACGTCGCACCGTCGCAAAACCTGACCGTGATCGACGGCGACAGCATCGCCATGAAGATGATCGGCGCCATGCCCCGCCGCGATGCCGCGCATCAAAGCAAGGGGCGATTGCCCTCCTTTGGCTGGCGCGCCGAAAATCGCTGGCAGGGGATTTTCCCGAACGACGCGAACCCGGTCTTTCGCAACCCCGCGGGCGGAATCGTCGGCAATACCAACAACAAGATCGTTGACCGCCCCTTTCCCTTGCATGTCAGCCATGAGTGGGGGGACAGCCAGCGGGTGATGCGCTGGAAAGGCCTGATGCAAGGTCGCGAGGTCCACACCCGCGACAGCTTTATCGAAGCGCAGCTGGACACCGTGTCGATCACCGCGCGGGGATTGCTGCCGTTGATCGGTGCGGATCTGTGGTTCACCGGCGAAGCCGCCCCCGAGGGCACAGCCGACCGCCTGCGCCAACGCGCGCTCGAGCTGCTGGCCAACTGGAACGGCGAGATGAACGAACATCTGCCCGAACCCCTGATCTATTCCGCATGGCTGCGCGCCTTGCAGGATCGGCTGATCCGGGACGACCTGGGGCCGCTGGCCACCGAGTTCACACGCGTCGAGCCACTGTTCATCGAACGGGTGTACCGCGATGTGGATGGCGCCAGCGCCTGGTGCGACGTCATCCGGTCTGCGGTCAAGGAGACCTGCTCGGACATCGCCCGCCTGGCGCTGGACGATGCGCTTGTCTGGATCTCGGAAAACCATGGCACGGCCCTGGAGTCGCTGCGCTGGGGCGACGCGCATCAAGCCGCACACGACCATCCGGTGCTCGGGGATGTCCCGGTCCTGCGCTATTTCGTGAACATTCGCCAAAGCACATCGGGCGGCGATCACACCTTGATGCGCGGACGCGGATCGGGCGACGGGGACACGCCGTTCCAGAACATACACGGCGCTGCCTATCGCGGGGTCTATGATTTCGCCGATCCCGACAGTTCGGTCTTTATCCTGTCAACGGGCCAGTCGGGTCATTTCCTGTCCCGGCATTACGACGATCTGGGCACGCTTTGGCGGCGTGGCGAATATATACCGATGTCGCTGGACGCAGACCTTGCCCGTGCGGCATCGGTTGGCGTGACGCGGCTGGTGCGGGACTAGCAAGCTTCGGATGGCCTTCGGCCATCCGACCGGCGCGCGCGAAGCGCGCCAAGGGGGCTCTGCCCCCGTCGCCAAGGGCGACTCCCCCGGGATATTTCTGAACCAGAGAAGCCGGGACACTGGAGCCGCTCAAAGCGTCTCGAATTGCCGCGCGTCCTTGGCGGACCAGCGCACTTTGAGCGTGTAGCCTGTCTCGTCCTGGCTTTCCTCCTCGACCAGTGCCTTGTCGAACAGCCAGGCGCGCTTGCGGCCTTCGTCAAAGCCCAGGTGGAGCGTGTCTTCGCGCCGCTCCCCCTCGAGGCTGCGGTTCACGGCGGCCAGCAGTGGCCCCAATCCGTCGCCGGTGAGCGCCGAGGTGGCAAAGACCCCCGCATCCCGATCCGCGCGCGCCAGCACGGCCGCGCGATCTTCGGGGGCCATTGCATCGGTCTTGTTCCAGACCTCCAGCAGCGGCGTTGTTTCGGTCACCCCCAGCGAATTGAGGATATCGCGCACATCGTCGGCCTGTTCATCCGTTGCATCATGGCTGATGTCGCGCACATGCAGGATCAGGTCGGCTGCAAGCACCTCTTCCAGCGTCGCGCGGAACGCGGCCACCAGTTCGGTCGGCAGATCGCTGATGAAACCCACCGTGTCCGACAGGATCACCTCGGGGCCATCCGGCAGCTTGACCGCGCGCATGGTCGGGTCCAGGGTGGCGAAAAGCATGTCCTTGACCATCACCTCGGCCCCGGTCAGCCGGTTGAAGAGTGTCGATTTTCCAGCGTTTGTATAGCCCACCAGCGCCACGATGGGATAGGGGACCTTGGCGCGCGCGGCGCGGTGCAGGCCCCGCGTCTTGACCACCTTGTCAAGCTGACGACGCAGGCGCACCAGCTGATCGTCGATGGCGCGGCGGTCCGCCTCGATCTGGGTCTCACCGGGGCCACCGACGAATCCGAGCCCGCCGCGTTGCCGTTCCAGGTGCGTCCAGGCGCGCACCAGCCGGGTGCGCTGATAGCTGAGCGCGGCCATTTCGACCTGCAACACACCCTCGCGGGTGGCGGCGCGGTCGCTGAAGATCTCGAGGATCAGGCCGGTGCGGTCCAGCAGCTTGACCCCCCAGGCCTTTTCGAGGTTGCGTTGTTGGACCGGCGTGACCGGGCCATCGACAATGACAAGCTCGATCTCGTGGTCTTTGAACCGCGTCGCAAGCTCTTCGATCTTGCCCGAACCGAAGAGTGCGCCAGGATGCGGTTTCGGCAGGCGAACAACATCGCTTCCCACAACGTCGAGGCCCGGCAGGGCCACGGCCAGGGACACCGCTTCTTCAAGGGCCGGGTCGGCGGGGCGGCGCGACCGGTCGCTGGTGATGTCAGGATGCAGGACCCATCCGCGGGTCACAGACGTCTCGTGTTCCTTCAATTTTCGCCTTCGCCGTCATACAGATTGATCGTCTGTGATGGCATTATCGTGGAAATGGCGTGCTTGTACACGAGTTGTGACTGCCCGTCGCGTCGCAGCAACACGCAGAAATTGTCGAACCACGTGATAACACCCTGCAATTTGACGCCGTTGATCAGGAAAACAGTCACCGGCACCTTTGTCTTGCGGACGTGGTTCAGGAACGCGTCCTGAAGGTTCTGTCTATCAGATGCCATAAAAATTGCCTTTGTTCTTGCTTTTGATGCATCAAGCTCGTGATTTGGGATCACTATGTCTTGCGGGTTTCGTAAATTCCAGAGGAAAAACAAGGAATTTCTGCAGCTGTGGGTGGAATGCTCAATCGCGCCAGAGATCCGGTGTCAAAATGACCACCAGCGCCAGCATTTCGAGCCGTCCCATGACCATCGCGATCGCAATGATCAGTTTCGGCCCGGCGCCCAGGTCGATCAGGCTCAACCGTCCCGTTTCGACCACGCTCAGCAAGGGGCCGCAGTTGGACAGGCTGGCCACGGCGATGACCAATGATTGCTCGAAGGGGATGTTGAACGCGGCCAGCGCAACGGTGGTGCCCGCCAGCGTGATCGCGAAGATCATGAAGAACACCCAGGCAATGAACGCACCTTCGCGCCGAGTGCGCCGTGACACGAGGCCCGAGCGGCCCACCGAGGACGGGTGCACAAGCCGGTCCACCTCGCGCATGCCGTTGACGATGAGCGCAAAGACGCGCAACAGTTTGACACCACCCGCCGTCGTGGCCACCCCGCCCCCGATCAGGGCAAGCCCCATCAGGATGAGACCCGGTGTTTCCAGCCCCGACCAGTTCTGCGCATTGCCCCAGTCGGAACTGGTAAACCCATGCGTTGTCAGGAAAGACAGGACCGTGAACCCGGCCCCCCACAGGGCGCGCGCCGCGGCGGCAAGATTCTCCTGCCCCCCAAGGTCCAGCGCCGCCACGAAATGCCGCGCGAACAACATGAGCGGCACGAGGAGCACAATGCCCAGCCCCAAGCGGAACTCCGGATCGTGGAGCAGGCCCGCCTTCTGTGCCGAACCGGTGTCCTGCGAAAACGTCATGCGGGACAGGGCGAACAGCAGAAACACCGCCATGATCGCCTCGCCGGCGAAGCCGCTTTCCGCGCCGGTCGGTCCGCCGACCGGGGATATACCGGAGGTGGCCATCACCGCCATCGCATGGGTCAGCGCGATGAAGGGCGTGTCGCCCACCACCATGAGCAACACCCATAGCGCCAGCGTCAGCAGGCCGTAGGCCGGGAAAAGCACGGCGGCGCTGCGGGCAAGGCGGCTTGCGGGATCGGCGGTGTCGCGCCGGGCCGCCCCGGCGATAATGTCCTGTCCGGGTTCGCCCAGCGATGTCACCTCGAAGCCGCCGAGGTTCAGCGGCGCGAGGATCGCCGCCGCGGCAACCCAGATCAGCAGACCGCCCATCCAGCCCACCTGGGCCCGCCACAGATGCTCGGACATCGACAACCGCTCTGGCGCGAAAAGCGGCATGCCGGTCGTCGACAGGCTCGACACCATTTCCAGGTAGGCGTTGAGGAACGTGGTCGTCTGCACGGCCTCGTAGAACGGCACCGCGAGCGCCGCGGGCAAGATGAGGAAGCAGCCCAGAAGCGCCAGCAACTGGCGCATCGCATTGCGATTATGCGGCCGGTTCGCCAAGGCCAGACCGCCCAGCACGCAAAAGATCAGTCCGACCAGGCCGGCATAAAAGAACGACCGCGCGTCCTGATGCGATTCGTTCCAGAGCGCGACGCAGGCCGGCAGGATCATCGAGGCGGACGCCAGCCCCAACAGAAACAAGAACAGCGGCAGGCGATACAGAACCGTCATGGCTCAGAAGAAATCGATCGAAACCTGAAGCAGGCGTTCGACCTCCGGCACATCCTTCGCCAGGGCAAAGATCACCACCTGGTCGCCCTCTTCGATCACCATCGACCCAACCGGGCGCCGCACCTTGCCGGCTTTGCGCACCGCGCCGATCAGAACGCCTTCGGGGAAATCGACATTGCGTATTGTCTGTCCCGCCATGGGCGAGGTCGACAAAACCTCGGCCTCGATCACCTCGGCTTCGGCATCGCCGATCGAATAGACCGAGCGCACGCGGCCATGGCGGAAATGGCGCAGGATCGAGCTCACGGTCACGGAGCGCGGATTGATATACGCGTCGATGCCCAGCGGATCCATCAGCGGCTCCAGTGTCGGATCATTGATCAGGGCAATCGCCATGTGGCAGCCCTCGGATTTGCCCCGCACGCTGGCCAGCATGTTGGTCTTGTCGTCATCGGTCACGCACAGCACGGCATCCGCGCGCTCGATCTTGGCCTCGGCCAGCAGGGAGACGTCCATCCCGTCGCCGTACAGAACAATCGTCCGCTCCAGCGCTTCGGCGGCGCGTTCGGCGCTTTTGCGGTTGCGTTCGATCATCTTGACGCGCACGCGGTCGGTGCGCTGTTCCAGTTCCTTGGCCACCATGAGACCGACATTGCCGCCCCCGATGATGACAACCCGCTCCTGCTTGCGATGCGTCTTGCCGAAAATCTCCTGTGTCCGGCGCACATCCTCGACATGGGCCATGATATAACAGGCATCCCCCGCGAAAACCTGGTCCTCGGCCTCGGGGGAAAACAGCGTGCCGTCACGGCGAATGCCCACGACGATGGACCGCAGGGTCGAAAACAGATCGGTCAACTGCTTGAGCGGTGTGTTGATGATCGGGCAGTCGTCGTCGATGGTCAGCCCCATCAGCGTGGCGTCGCCATCCAGGAAGGTTTCAGTGTCAAAGGCAGCCGGCGCATTGAGCCGCTGAATGGCGGCGTTGGCCACTTCCATTTCGGGGCTGATCACCACGTCGATGGGCATGTGATCGCGGCGGTACAGGTCCGAATAGATCGCAGTCAGGTAGGATTTCGACCGCAACCGCGCAATCTTGCGCGGGACGGAAAAGACCGAATGCGCGACCTGACAGGTCACCATGTTGACCTCGTCGGAATGGGTTGCGGCGATAATCATGTCCGCGTCGCGCGCGCCGGCCTGGTCCAGGACGTCCGGGTAGGAGGCAAAGCCGGTGATCCCCTGCACGTCCAGCGCATCTGTCGCCCGTCGAACAAGTTCGGCATTGCTGTCGACCACCGTGACGTCATTGCGCTCGCCCGAAAGGTGCCGCGCGATCTGCCAACCGACCTGACCTGCTCCGCAGATGATGACTTTCATGTGCTTTGCCCGCGGACAGACCCTTTGGCTGTGGCGCAGGCTTCTGTTTGGCAGAGCCCGCGAGTGGGGTCAATTGCGCGTCGGGTGACGCCCCTCCTATGCGTGCTTGCACGGATTGCCACCCGCCCCCCGAAAAATGCGTGAAACCACGTATCCCGTACCGGAAACCTCCAACGTTACCAAACCCTTAATAGGTCCGCTCCGGACCTGATGTTTCGCGCGCGAAACATTATGGCCAAAACGGACCTATCCGGCAAGGCTGTCCCGGTGCCTCTCATCCACCCGTGCTGCGGCGGTTGCGATATGCCAGGGCAGCCTCCGGCGTTTTCCACGCGTACCGATCATCCTCGGCAACACGGCCATGCCAGAGCCGCCCCTGCCCCAACCGCCACGGGTCTAGCACCATGCCCTGCGTCATGGGCTGCCCACGTGCCGTCAGGACGACCGTCGTATGCTCCAGCCGCAGATTGTTCGCATTCGCCAGCGCCCGATGAATCTGCAACGTCCGCAACCCTTCCGCCTGCAAGCTCCGGTGCATGGCATTGGCGAAATCCTGGCAGACGCCTTTCTCGCGCAGCCCGTTGACGACCTTGAAATTGTGGATCAGCGGCGCATCGGTCATGCGCCACGCTTTCGCCCAGTCAAGCGGGTCTGTCACCGCGACCCGCGCCGCCCGCTCCGCCTCGTCCGGATCGACCGATGGCCCAAGCGCCAGCAGCGCCCTGGCCACTTCGGCTGTTTTCACGTCCGGTTCGACCGCGTCCTGCGCCGCAAACGCAAGCGGATCAGGTGCCGCCCTGTGGTCAGATCCCGTGCAGCCCAGCAGCGCCAGCAGGCCCAGAGCGCCGCCCACGCTGCGCGCAACCATCAATCATCACCCCCATTGCGTCATCCCGCTTGCACAGCGTCTTCCTCGTCCTCCAAGTACGCCACGCGGCTGCCCGACTTGGACCCGGTCACAACTCCCAGCGATTTCAGTTTTCGGTGCAGCGCACTGCGCTCCATCCCGACGAAACTGGCGGTGCGGCTGATATTGCCACCGAACCGGTTGATCTGCGTCAGCAGGTACTCCCGCTCGAACGCCTCGCGTGCGTCGCGCAGGGGCATGGTCGCGAGCGTCCCCGACAGCACCACGCGCCCATCCTCGTCCTCGGCCTGTGCGGTCTCCTGCGGCAACTCGCGGGCGGCGATGTCACCGGTGCCGTCGCCCAGGATCAGCACACGCTCGATCAGGTTCTTGAGCTGCCGCACATTCCCCGGCCAGACCATCGTCTGAAGCAGCGCCACAGCGTCGCCGCTCAGCCCGCGTTTGGGCAAGCCTTGGGTCCGGTTGAACAGGTCAATGAAATGCGCCGCCAGCATCGGAATGTCCTCGCGCCGGTCCTCAAGACTCGGCACCGCGATCGGCACGACGTTCAGCCGGTGATAGAGTTCCTCGCGGAACGTGCCTGCCTCGATCTCGGCTTCCAGATCCCGGTTGGTGCTGGAGATCACCCGCAGATCAACCCGCACATTGTCGGAGCCGCCAACGCGCTGAAACTGCTGGTCCACCAGAACACGCAGGATCTTGGACTGGGTTCCGGGCGGCATATCCGCCACCTCGTCGAAATAGATCACGCCGCCATGCGCCTGTTCCAGAAGCCCCGGCTCGACACCGCGCTCGGGTGTTTCGCGGCCGAACAGGACGTCTTCCATGATCTCGGGGGCCACTCCGGCGCAATTGACGCAGACAAACGGAGCGCCGGCGCGGTTGGAATGGCTGTGGATATAGCGCGCCGCCGCTTCCTTGCCGCTGCCCGCAGGCCCGGACAACAAGACGCGTCCATTGGATTTCGTCACCTTGTCAAGCTGCGCCACCAACCCGCGATATGCCGCGCACTCCCCGACCATCTGCGCCACATCCGCCTCCCGGCGCTTGAGCTTCTGGTTCTCGCGGCGCAAACGGCTGGTTTCCATCGCGCGGCGGATCACCACCAGAAGCTGATCGATGTTGAACGGCTTCTCGATGAAATCATAGGCGCCCTGCTTGATCGCAGCGACCGCGATCTCGATGTTTCCGTGACCCGAAATGATCACCACCGGCACATCCGGGTTGTCGCGCTTGACGGTCTTGAGAATGTCGATCCCGTCCATCTTGCTGTCCTTGAGCCAGATATCCAGAATCAGGAGCGCCGGTTCCTCGGCGTTGATCTCGGCCATCGCCTCGGAGGAGTTTCCGGAAAGCCGGGTCGTATAGCCTTCGTCCTCAAGGATATCGCCGATCAGTTCGCGAATATCGCGCTCGTCGTCTACAATCAGAATATCGCTCATTGCCTCACCTTCATCTCCATTTAATCGTCACTTACTGAACCAGCCTCCGCCAAAGCAGCGCCGGACTGCGTCCGATCGATCTGCTTTGCGACAAGCACAGGCAACCGGACCACGGCCATCGCGCCGCGCCGGCCTGTTTCGTCAAACGGCGCGGCGGCGTCCAGCGCCAACGTACCGCCATGTTCCTCGATGATCTTTTTCACGATCGGCAAGCCAAGACCGGTGCCTTTCTCGCGCGTCGTCACATAAGGCTCGAACAGGCGCGCGCTGTCTTCGGGAAGCCCGATACCATTGTCCGAAATACGGATTTCCGCGATATCATCCTCGCGGGTGCAGGTGATACGGATTTCCGGCTGGATGTCCGACTCCGGCACGGTTTCCTTATAGGTTTCAATGGCTTCGCCTGCGTTCTTTACCAGATTTGTGAAGGCTTGCCCGATCATGGCCGCATCAATTTCGGCCGGTACCGCCTCTTTCGGCAAGTCGATCACGAAACGCACATCTGGTTGTCCGGTCTCTTGCAGCAAGATAGCGCCGCGCAGGATATCGAGGACGTCTTCGGGCTTGCGTTCGGGTTCGGGCATCCGCGCGAATTTGGAGAATTCATCGACAATGCGCCGCAAATCCGTGGTTTGACGGACGATCACATCCGTCATCTGCTCCAGGTCGGTGGCATCCGCATCCTCCAGCTTCCGGTGAAATTTGCGGCGAATGCGTTCCGCCGACAGCTGGATCGGCGTCAGCGGATTCTTGATCTCATGCGCGATGCGGCGCGCCACGTCGCCCCAGGCCGCAAGGCGCTGTGCGCTGACAAGATCGGTTACGTCGTCAAAGGCAATCACATAGCCCTCAAGGCCGCCATCCTCGCGGCGGCGGGTGGACATGCGCACCAGCAGGTTTTCCAGTCGCCCTTCGCGGCTCACCTTGATTTCGTCTTGCGCGGTTTCGATCCCCTGCATCCGCAAACGGTCGAACAGCGGGCCGAACTCTGGGACCGCCATGGAGATTTCGACGCTGCGCTGGGTTTTTTGCCAGCTCAGAAGGCGCTCGGCGGACCGGTTCACGAAGGTCACGCGCCCGTCGCTGTCCAGGCCAACAACACCGGAGGTAACAGAGGTCAGAACGGAATCGAAAAGCCGCTGACGTCGTTCGATCTGGCGGGTGTTGTCGAGCAGCGTTTCGCGCTGGCCCTTGAGCTGGCGGGTCATCTGGTTGAAATAACGCCCAAGCATGGCGATTTCGTCGTCGCTGTCTTCCTCGACCACCTTCACGTCAAGATCGCCGGATCCAACGCGCTGCGCCGCCCCTGTCAGGCGCCCGACAGGACGGCTGAGCCGTTCCGCGAACCACAGCCCCAGCCAGACCGCGGCAAGGATCAGCAAGAAGGCAAACCCGAGGTAGAGCAACGCAAAATCGAAAAGCACGCGGCCCCGGTCCTTTTCCTGCTGCTGGTATAACCGGGCGGTTGCCTGGGTGTCATCCAGCAGGTTGAGGATCTGACCGTCCACCTCGCGGGTGATGTAAAGATAGCGGTCGGTGAAAGCTTGCAGCGGGATCAGGGCGCGCAATTCGTTATTGTCCCAGTCCTGCACCATTTCGAGGCCGGACTCATCGGCATCGGAGAACACGTCGAGCGCCGGGCGTTCATAGTCGAACAGGTATGATCCTTCGCCGCGGGCGCGGATTTCGCCGGCCCCGTCGACGACATAGGCTTCGCGCAACCCGCGCTGGATCTGTGCCTGTCCCTGGCTGAGCGCCTGCCGCAATTCACCGTCATCCATGATGAAGGTCGCGCGACGGTTGGCGTCGAGAAATGCCGCGAGTGCACGGGCATCGAGCGTCAGGCCTTCGCGATGTTCCTCCTCGTAAGCCTCGGCCGCGGAAAGGGACGCGCCCACGACGTTGCGCACGCGTTCGGAGAACCATGTTTCCAGCCCGATATTGATCGTCAGAACGGCAAACACCGCCACAGTTATCGTCGGCAAGAGCGCCATCAGCGCAAACGCCCCGGTCAGGCGCAAATGCAGGCGCGAGCCGGCAGATTTTGCCCGCCGCGCGGCGACCAGCGTGGCAACGCGGCGCAGCACCAGTGCCGCGAGCAAGAGCATGTAGACAAGGTCGGCCAGCAGCACCAGCCGCAGGTTGAACTGCGCCCCCGCGCCGGTGTCGAGCGGTCCAAGAACAAGAAAGGTCGCGGCGGCAAGCGTCGGGGCCAGCAACACCAGACCCACGGTCATGGCATTTTGATAGCGACGCTGACGCCGCACCCGTGTCATCCGGGTCCAATTCCAAGAGCGTGCCCAGGTGGCCACAGCCAACCCCCGCCTAGATGTGCCGCGCAGTCCGGCTTCCACTATATCATGTGCGTCCGATCCACTGCTTCGCCGCCGGAACACGATTATGTGGCAGTTTTACATCAATTTGCGGCGCCGTGTCACCTGAATATCGAGATCGGTAATCTTCTTTCTGAGTGTATTTCGGTTTATTCCGAGCAAATCAGCACATTTTGCCTGGTTTCCGCCCGTCGCTTCGAGCGCGATCTCGATAAGCGGGGCTTCGATCTCGCGCAGGATTCGCGGGTAAAGACCGGGCGGCGGCAGCATCGTGCCATGCAGGTCGAAATAACGTCGCAGGTGGCGTGCCACCGACGCGCTGAGTTTTTCGCTGTCGCCACCGCGCAGGACCGGGCCCGTTTCGGGTTGATTGCCCAGCACGTTTTCCACTTCGGCGCGGCTTATCTCGTCGGCGCGCGACGTCAGGCTGAGCCGCCGCACCACGTTTTCAAGCTGACGCACGTTGCCGGGCCAGCTATAGGCGCGAAACAGATCCGCCGCGTCTTCCGAGAGCCAACGTTTGGCCCCGCCATCGCGTTCGGACCGGACCAGGAAATGCTCGCACAGCAGCGCGATATCGTCCACTCGTTCGCGCAGCGATGGCACCGCGATCGTCGCCCCGCTGATCCGGTAATACAAATCCTCGCGCACGCCGCTTTCGGCGATTCCCTGTCCCGGATCCGTCTGGCTCGTGGCGATGAAGCGCGGCACGTGTTCACCGGGGCCGTCCATCATGCGCACGATGCGGGCCTGCACCTCGTCCGGCACATCGGCCAGCTCATCGATCAGGAGCGTGCCGCCCCGCACCCTTGCGAGGATACGTGCCGGGCCTTCGATATCGGCCAGATCATTGCCGGTTACCGTGACAAAGGGCAGCGACCGCCGGTCGGAGAAGTCGTGCAGCGCCTTGGCGATCAGCGACTTCCCGGCGCCGGATTCGCCACAGATCAACACCGGCAGGTCGGTGTTCATCACCTTTGCGACCAGCCGGTACAGCGCCTGCATCGCCGGAGTTTTGCCCACCAGGGGCAGCTCGTCCGGTGTGTCGACCTGGGGCGTTTCAGCCTGCGGCCGTGGCGCGCGGGACCGCGCATCCAGGGCCTTGGACGTGCGTTTCATCAGATCGGGCAGATCGAAGGGTTTGGGCAAGTAGTCATAGGCTTCGGCCTCGGCGGCCTGGATCGCGGTCATGATCGTGTTCTGGGCGGATATGACGATCACCGGCAATTCGGGCCGGTCCTGGCTGATCTTTGGCAGCATCTCGAGCCCGTTTCCATCGGGCATGACCACGTCCGAGATCACCACGTCGCCCTTGCCCTCCGCGACCCAACGCATCAGCGTCGTCAGCGACGAGGTTGCGTGGACCTTGCACCCCGCCCGTGTGAGCGCCTGTGTGAGAACCGTGCGGATCGTGCGGTCGTCATCCGCAACTAGTACCGTGCCATCCATCAGTGCGATTCCTTTTGTTTGCGTGGTGCCTGGGGCAGAGAAATACGGAACCGGGTTTTGCCGGGAACGGAGTCGACCGTGACCCAGCCATCGTGATCCGAGATGATCTTGCTCACCAGAGCGAGGCCAAGCCCGGTTCCGTTTTCATGGCCTGACACGAACGGGTCGAAGACATCGCCCTGGATATCGGGCGGCAGGCCGGGGCCATCATCGATCACCTCGACCTGCAACGGCAAGGACTGGCCCGATCCATCGGACCGGCGCAGGCTGTAGCTGTGCTCGTAATAGGTGTGCAGGCGGATCGTCCCGCCAGCCTTGGGGTCGGCCGCTTCGGACGCGTTCTTGACGAGGTTCAGAACCACCTGCAACAACTGGTCGGAATCTCCCATCGCCAACGGCAGCGACGGATCGTAATCCTCGACGATTTTCATGTGCGCGCCAAAGCCCAGCATGGCCGACCGTCGGGCGCGGTCCAGAACGTCGTGCAGGTTCACCGCTTTGCGCTCGGGCTTTGACAGGTTGCCGAATTGTTCGACCTGTTCAAGCAGCTTCACCACGCGGCGGGTTTCCGCGACGATCAGATCGGTCAGTTCCAGGTCGCCATCGCTGAGGTTCATGCTCAGCAGTTGCGCCGCCCCCGTGATCCCCGCGAGGGGGTTCTTGATCTCATGCGCCATCATCTCGGCCATGCCGATGGCGGATTTCGCGGCGGATTTGACGCTTTGGCTCTGGGTCACGCGCCCGGCCAGTTCACGCGGGCTGATGAGCAGGATCATGCAGCCGTCATGGCCCTGCACCGGGGCCAATTGCAGGTTGCAAACAAGCGGTGGACGGCTGCCCGTTCCGACATCGACATCGTTCACGAACAACGGCGTTCCGTGCTTGCGCGCCCGCGCCAGGCTTTTCTCCATCGGCGCGTCGACTGTCAGCCGGTCCCAGATCGGTTGCCCCTGCAACCAGCGAGCGGAATTGTTCAAGAAGCCTTCGGCGGCAGGATTCATATCGACTATGTTTTCCGCCGCATCGATCACGATGGCCGGAACCGGCAGGGACGACCAGATCGCCGCCTGGTCAATGGGTCCGTTGCGCTTCTCTGGGGGGGTCATGCGGCCTGCCTCGTCTCTGGACACAGCGCGTCCGGCAGCGCGCGCAGGACGTCTTCCGGATCCCTTGCGGTCAGGATCGACTTGCGTAGCCCGGCGCCGGTTCCGGCATCCTCCATGTACCAGCCAAGATGTTTGCGCGCCACGCGGCTGCCCAGATCGGTGCCGTAAAAGGACAGCATGGCGTCATAATGGCCCGCCACCATGTCCACAAGCGCGCGGCCGGCAGGCACATCCGGCATCTCGCTGCCAAAGAGATCCGCTGCGATCTGTGCCAGCCGCCAGGGCCGCCCCTGCGCGCCGCGTCCGACCATGACACCATCGGCGCCGCTTTGGGCAAGCGCGGTCCGGGCACTGGCGGTATCGGTGATGTCGCCATTCGCGATCACCGGGATCGACACCGCCTCCTTTACCTGATGGATGGCGCGCCAATCCGCGCGGCCTTTGTAGAATTGACACCGCGTGCGGCCGTGGATGACGATCATCGCGATCCCGATCGCCTCGGCCCGCCGGGCCAGATCCGCCGCGTTATGGGTGGCATCGTCCCATCCCAGGCGGGTTTTCAAAGTGACCGGGACTGAAACCGCGCCAACCACCGCCTCGATCAGCCGGCACGCATGGTCCAGATCGCGCATGAGCGCCGATCCCGAATAGCCGCCCGTCACCTTTTTCGCCGGGCACCCCATGTTGATGTCGATGACCTGCGCACCCATTCCTTCGACCCGGCGGGCCGCTTCGGCCATCGCCTCGGGCGCGCGCCCGGCCAGCTGTACGGAGGTGTTGGCGACCCCTGTGCCAAGCTCGGCCTTTTCGCGGCTTCCGGGGCGCGCGGTGAGAAATTCGCCGCTCGCGATCATCTCGGACACCACGCGCCCGGCGCCGAATTGCGACACCAGAGACCGGAACGGCAGATCCGTGATACCGGCCAAAGGCGCCAGCAAGACGGGAGGTGAAATGAGGTTTCCTGGAACCGACGGGTGCACCGCAGCAATCCTTGTTTGGTTGGCTCTGAGCTACGCCGAGGTCGCCCGCCGTTCAATGATATTAGCCTGAAAAACAGACCGCCGGAACTCATTTGCCTAATTATTGTGCAAACATGCCCGAGCGATTGCACGTTCACCGCACACCGCTTAGACAGGTTACCGGTAATCCACGGAGATATGCGAATGAAGGTGCGGCTCGGCAATGGCTATGACGTTCACAGGTTTGGTCCGGGCGATCATGTCATCTTGTGCGGGGTGAAAATACCGCATGATCAGGCTCTTGTAGGTCACTCTGACGCGGATGTCGCACTGCATGCGATCACCGATGCGATCTATGGGGCGCTTGCTGTTGGTGATATCGGCACGCATTTTCCGCCCAGCGACCCACAGTGGAAAGGTGCCGCCAGCGGGATATTCCTGAAACACGCCGTCGAGATGGCCCGGAAGGCCGGCTTCGGGATCAGCAACTTGGATTGCACGCTGGTGTGCGAACATCCGAAGATCGGTCCTCACGCCCACACAATGCGCGCCGCGTTGGCCGACATCACGGCCCTGGCGATCGGCGATATCTCGGTCAAGGCGACCACGTCGGAACGGCTTGGCTTTACCGGGCGCGGTGAAGGGATCGCTGCCTTGGCAACCGCCGCGTTGGTGTCGCAATGATGATGCTGGTGGCCACGTTTTTCGGTGTCGGGCTGTTGCGCCCTGCCCCGGGCACATGGGGATCGCTGGCCGCGCTGCCCGTGGCCTATGCCGTCCTGTCCTTTGGCGGTTTCTGGCTTTTGGTGAACCTGACATTCTTTGTCTTCATGTCGGGCTGGATCGCGGCGCGCGAACTGACGGCAGGACAGGAGGATCACGATCCATCCTTCATCGTCATCGACGAAGTCGTGGGCCAATGGATTGCCCTGTTTCCAGTGGGATACGGCGCGATGATGATGTCGGTCGATTTGCTTGCGCTCTATCCCGGCTGGATCGCTGCCTTCCTGCTGTTCCGGCTGTTCGATATCTGGAAGCCCTGGATTATCGGGGCGGCCGACGCGCGGGGCGATGCGTTGGGCCTCATGCTGGATGATGTGATCGCCGGGATATTTACGGCGCTCGGCATGATCGGTTTTGCGGCCCTGTTCCATCTGGTGTTGATGTGACCGCGCGCATGGCCGACCGCATTGTGCGTCTTGCCACAGATCTGGATGTAACGGTGACAACCGCCGAAAGCTGCACCGGCGGCATGGTCGCGGCGGCGATCACCGACGTGGCGGGGTCCTCGGCCCTGTTTGAACGCGGGTTTGTCACCTATTCCAACGCGGCCAAGGTCGAGTTGCTGGGCGTGACACAGGCCAGTCTGGACGCGCATGGCGCCGTGTCCGAAGCGGTGGCCCGGGAAATGGCGCAAGGCGCACGGGGCGCCGCGGCGGCGGACATCGCGGTGTCGATCACCGGTATCGCCGGCCCCGGCGGTTCGGACCACAAACCCGAGGGGCGTGTTTGCTTTGGCCTTGCCACGACGGACGGCGTGATCACGCAAACGGTCGAGTACGGGGCGTTGGGGCGCGCAAGGGTGCGTGAAGCGGCAAGAGACGAGGCGCTCCGCCTGATCCTGACTGCGCTTGCCGACATGCAGCCAGACGCCTGACACCTAAACCCTAGGTGTAAAGCGCGTCCGCCCGGCGTTCGAAGGCGCGCACGATCCGTTGCATAGCTTCGTAAAAGAACATGCCCGCCGCGCCCTGAAGAATCCGGTTCTTGAATTCGAAATCGACGAAAAACGTCACTTCGACCCCATCCTCGACATCGCGGAACGCCCAGTTCGACTGCATGTAGCGGAACGGGCCATCGAGGTATTCGGTGTCGATCTTCATGTCCTGCGGCCACAACACCACGCGGCTGCCGAAGCGTTCGCGGAACACTTTGAAGCTGATTACCAGATCGGCCAGCATGACCTCGTGATCGCCGCAATCCTCGCGCGAGCGGATGCGCGCAGCCGCCGTCCATGGCAGAAATTCGGGGTAATTCCCCACATCCGCGACCAGATCGTACATCTGCTGCGCCGAATACGGCAGGGTGCGTGTTTCTGAGTGTGTGGGCATCTGCTCTTTTGTTTTGCTCGTGACAGTGGCGGGGGATGTCGTATTCTGCGCGGGAAAAATCAAGGGAAACCTATGTCAGAGCGTCCTTATGTCATTGACGAAATGATCTCAGCCAAGACGATTGCAGCGCGCATCGAGGAATTATGTGTGTCGATCCGGGATGAATTCCACGACACGGACCAATTGGTCGTGGTGGGACTCTTGCGGGGAAGCTTCGTCTTCATCGCGGATCTGGTGCGCGAACTGGACCTGCCGGTGGAGGTCGATTTCCTGGAGGCGTCCTCCTACGGCAACAGCATGGAATCGAGCCGCGAGGTGCGTATCCTCAAGGATCTGCGCGGCCGGGTCGAAGGCCGAGACGTTCTGATCGTCGAGGATATCGTCGATACTGGCCACACCCTCAAGCATGTCACCGGACTTCTGGGCTCGCGCAATCCGGGTCGGCTGCGCACCATCGCGCTTTTGGACAAACCATCACGGCGCGAAACGGACGTCACCGCAGACTGGATCGGGTTTTCGATTCCGGATGAATTCGTCGTGGGTTATGGCATAGACTTCGCACAACGAAACCGGAACCTGCCCTACATCGGAAAGGTGCGTTTCGCGGACTGATGCCCCCGGACAGGACACCGCCCGGCGGTCACGATTTGGTGTGGCGAAACGTCACTGTTTCCGTCGCATCGAAGGCCAAACTGCGCTATGGTTGTGCTACCGAACCATCTAGCGAGTTATTACAGGGAGCTTCGTCATGAAAATATTCATCACCTCGGCCGTGGCCGCCGCGACATTGTTCACAGGCAGCCTTGCCTACGCGCAGGATGACTTTTCCGGCCAGTTGAAGGCGCGGCAGGGCCAATTCCGGATCATGGCGATCAATCTTGGCATTCTGGGCGACATGGCCAAGGGCGAAACGGAGTACAACGCCGAAGCGGCACAAGCCGCGGCGGATACATTGGTCGCGGTGTCGATGATCCAGCAGGCGCCGATGTGGCCGGAAGGCTCGGACGAGATGTCGATAGACGGCACCCGCGCGCAGACCACGATCTGGGAGCAGACCGACGATTTCCAGTCCAAATGGGCCGATTTCGGCTCCGCTGCCGAAGCGATGCAGGCCTCGGCCGCATCCGGACAGGATGCATTGGGCCCGCTCATGGGACAGGTGGGTGGTGCCTGCAAGGCATGCCACGACGATCACCGCGCCCCGGCGGATTAACCGTCACAGATGAAACGGCTGATCATCACGGGTGCACTGGTGCTGACGGCTGTTGCGGCGGCGGGGTTCGTCCTGACGCGCGCAGCGCCGTTGGACGCGGACCGCTTTGATTCGATCGACGGGGACGCGAGCCGGGGCGAAACGGTATTCATCGCCTCGGGCTGTGCCTCCTGCCATGCTGCGCCCGACGCCGAAGGCGACGGCAAGCGCGTCCTGGCTGGCGGTCAGCGGTTCGATACGGATTTCGGAACATTCGCCGCCCCGAATATCTCGCCTGACCGGGAGGCCGGAATTGGTGACTGGACCGTGACCGAGTTCGCCAGCGCGGTGACGCGGGGCGTGTCTCCGGAGGGGCGGCATTACTTTCCCGCCTTCCCCTATACGTCCTATGTTCACATGACCGATCAGGACGTGGCTGACCTGTGGGCCTTCTGGCAGACATTGCCAGCCGATGCGACGGCGAACGCCGCACACGAACTGGCGTTCCCGTTCAATATCCGGCGCGCGATCGGCCTGTGGAAGCAGATCTACATGCCCGACGGTTTTGTCCTGTCGCAGCCGGAAACACCGGAGGTAGAGCGCGGGCGCTACTTGGTGGAAGCCCTTGCGCATTGCGGCGAATGCCACACGGCGCGCAGCGCGCTTGGTGGCATGCAGCGATCAAGTTGGCTGGAGGGGGCCGCCAACCCGTCCGGTCGCGGAAAGATCCCGTCGCTGGTGCCAGACGATCTGGACTGGAGCGCCAAGGATATCGCCTATTATCTCGAATCGGGGTTCACACCGGAGTATGACAGCGCCGGCGGGCATATGGTCGCCGTGATCGAGAACTTCGCACAGCTGCCCAAGAGCGACCGGCAGGCGGTTGCAGCCTATCTCAAGGCGTTGCCCTGATCGGCATCCTTGCAAACCGTGACCGCAATCCCGCAAGCGAGTCGCGGCCACGCGAGTGGACTACAGTTGCTAAGCGTTGGCGAGTTTCGCTTCTCGATTGCGGCGCAGGCGGGCGAAATCGTCGCCGGCGTGATACGAGGAGCGCGTGAGCGGCGTTGCCGACACCATCAGGAAGCCCTTGCCATAGGCGGCTTTTTCATAGCTTGCGAATTCCTCGGGGGTGACAAAGCGATCAACGGCATGGTGCTTGAGCGTCGGCTGCAGATATTGTCCGATGGTCAGGAAATCCACATCGGCGGCGCGCATGTCGTCCATCACCTGATGCACGGCTTGGCGACCCTCGCCCAGTCCGACCATGATCCCCGACTTGGTAAAGATCGACGGATCGATTTCCTTGACCCGTTGCAACAGGCGCAGGGAATGGAAATACCGCGCGCCGGGACGCACTTCGGGGTACAGGCCCGGCACGGTTTCAAGGTTGTGGTTGAAGACATCGGGTTTGGCCGCGACAACGGTTTCCAGCGCGTCCGGCGCGCATTTCAGGAAATCTGGTGTCAGGATCTCGATCGTCGTCTTGGGCGAACGATGCCGCACGGCGCGGATGGTCTGGGCGAAATGTTCCGCCCCGCCATCCGCGAGGTCGTCGCGGTCGACAGACGTGATGACCACGTGGTTCAAGCCCAGCTTCTGCACGGCGTCGGCCACGCGGCCCGGTTCGAACGCGTCAAGCGTGTCTGGACGCCCGGTTGCGATATTGCAGAAGGTGCAGCCGCGCGTGCAGATATCCCCCATGATCATCATGGTGGCGTGCCCCTGCGCCCAGCACTCGCCAGCATTGGGACATCCCGCCTCTTCGCACACCGTGACGAGGTTGTTCTCGCGCATGATGCGACGCGTCTCGTTATACCCCTCGCCGCCCGGTGCCTTTACACGAATCCAGCTTGGCTTTTTCGGCTGTGCATTGTCCGGGCGATGCGCCTTCTCGGGATGGCGCTGTTCTGGTATCTTGAGGTCACGCAACGATTTTTCCCCTCTATGTCAGATGCGAACTTCTCTAACATATAACTTAGCAGGGGGGCAGTGCCAGTGTTGCATAGCTGCATTGCGGCTTCAAATTCCCTCTTTAACGAGTTCCCCCCTGCACCAACCCGCCCGACAGCGTCGGACAGACCCCGCGTCAGCCTGGAATGTGTCGCACGGCAGAGCGTGTCGCGTTCATTTGAAGTCCCGCGACCGCTCCACCCTTTGGCCAGCGCATGTCGGCGACGCGCTAGCCGATCAAAGCACCATTTCCAGTCCTGTCCTGGGTGTAGAACTGTGTCAGTCGTTGCAAGGCAATCCGAAGCACGACCTTGCCCGAGCGTGCCGACCAGCCCAGTCGTTTTTCGGTGGCCTCCAGACCCTCGCGCAGGCAACAGCAGCGCAAGACCACTTCACTCAGGCCCGGACCCAGTTCCCTGATCGCATCCAGCGTCCGGATCATCGCATCACTGCGCCGCGCATCCCGCAAGGACGACGCGGTGGCATAATGCGGGTGCAGCGCGTCGGCGCTTTCCCAGCCCAGCAAATCCGACGCCCCGAAACCGGCGATCGTGAAATCCTCGTGAAGACGATCCCCGGCCACCACGAATTCGGACGGCAGGAAAGGTTTGCCGTCCGCCCCCCGGCGGCGGGACAGCGCGGCGATCGGGCTTTCAAAGCCGGGTCCGGTAGAGTGTGACCGATCCCGCGATCGCCGATCCGGTTCTGCGTCTGAAAACACCGAAACGGGCGCGTCTGCCGGGCGCGCGGCGTGGCCATCCCGGGCGGCCATCAGCCCCGGCAGGCAACTGCGCCCCTCTTGCGTCACCCGGTAGCGCATGACGGTCGTGCCGCCCACGGGCTCGATCCAGTTCCGCAGGATGAGCGCCGCTGCAAGCGCGACATCGACCTTGCCCAGAACAACCGTTTCGCCTTCGCCGACTGTCTTGATGATCGCGGGTTGCGGCAGATCAGGGCTGTAAAGCAGCATCGCGCGCGCCTCGCAAAGCCGTCGCAAGGCCACGGTCGCATTGTCCAGCTGCGCCAGAAGATGCGCCACATCCTCGGGCGGCGCGTCGCTGGCGCCAAGCACCTGATCGACAAGAGGATCATCCCGCAGCGTTTCGAGTTTGCGCACTTGTCGCAGGATGGTCGATGCATGGCATCCGGCCTCGCGGGCGATGTCACGGATCGGCCGTCCTTCGGCGGTGTGGGCCAGATAGCGGCGCGCCGCTTCGGGCAGAAGCGGGTCCACAGCGGGACGATGTTGAACGTCGTGCAGGTCAGTCATGGAAATCCCCCATTGGAAGTCTGTCAGAAATATCCCCAGGTTTATCAACAGACGATACGCAACCTATGCGGGTATTTATTTCCGATTTGTTAACTTTCAGCCTGAGACAAAGTTCTGTTTCCAAAACGTAAACAAACGGAAATGGCACCGCACGCAGATCTGCTGACCACGCAACACACCCCAGGGTTGTGCAATGATGCCCCGGTCATCGACCTGCACAAACCACCACGGGGGACATTTCATGCAAGACCTTCTGACCCAACTGACCACCCTGCGCCGCCCACGCCTGTTGATCCGCGCCGCGCGGATCGGAGCCCAATCCTATCGCCGCGACACGCGCCTGCCGCGTCTTCTGGGGTATGGCGTGTCGATGCGCAATGGGCCGGCCCTGCTCGCGCTGATAGCGCTCGAGGCCGAGATGAACGACAAACGCAAAAGCGGCGACGCGTCCTACAGCATCGCCGCGCATGTCGACATGTTGACCGCCGTGATGGGCGAAGCGCAGTTGCTCAAGGCACAGGTGGCGCCGCGCGACGTGACCTGAGCCTACATGAACGCGTCCGGCATCGAGGCTTTCTTCCGGGTCATGTAATCCGTCAGCGCCGCGTGGATCGATGGGTCCAGCGGCGGTTGCTGATAGGTGTCCAGAAGGCGCTGCATCCGTTCGGTTGCCAACGAGACAGTGTCGCGGGCGCCTTCTTCGGACCAGGTTTCATAGGGTTTGAAATCGAACAGGTCGGAGCGCCAGAAGGCTGATTTGAAATTGGCCTGAGTGTGCGCGCAGCCAAGGTAGTGCCCGCCCGGGCCGACCTCGGCAATGGCGTCCATGGCCTGCGATTCCACATCGACCGATACGCCCTGCGCCATCTTGTGCAGCGCCCCTAGCTGGTCGGCATCCATCACGAATTTCTCGAACGAGGCGACCAGCCCACCTTCCAGCCAACCGCAAGAATGCAGCATGAAATTCACGCCCGACAAAAGTCCGGTATTCAGGCTGTTGGCCGTTTCATAGGCCGCCTGCGCATCGGGAAGCTTCGACCCGTTGAAACTGCCTGCGGACCGAAACGGCAGGCCAAGGCGGCGGGCCAACTGCCCTGCCCCGTAGGTGATCTGGCTCGCTTCGGGGGTGCCGAACGTGGGCGCGCCGGAATTCATGTCGATCGAGGTGACGAAGGCGCCAAAGATCACCGGCGCGCCGGGGCGCACAAGCTGGCTGTAGGCAATGCCAGCCATCACTTCGGCCAGGACCTGCGTCAGGGTGCCCGCGACCGATACCGGCGCCATCGCGCCGCCGACGATAAAGGGGCTGACGATGCAGGCCTGGTTGTTCTGCGCATAGACTTCCAGCGCGCCCATCATCACGTCGTCAAACGTCATCGGGGAATTGATGTTGATCAGCGATGTCAAAACCGTGTTGTCCCGGACGAAGTCCTTGCCGAACAGGATCTCGCACATCTCGACACTGTCCTGGGCGCGGCTGGGTTCGGTCACCGCCCCCATGAACGGCTTGTCCGACAGCGTCATATGCGCCATCAGCATGTCGAGATGGCGCTTGTTCACCGGGATATCCGTGGGTTCGCACACCGTGCCGCCGGAGTGATGCAGCCATTTCGACATGTATCCCAGCTTCACGAATTTCTCGAAATCAGCCATCGTCGCATAGCGCCGACCGGTCACCGAGTCGTGCACGAAGGGCGGGCCATAGACCGGCGCCAGAACCAGGTTGCGACCGCCGATTTCGACCGACCGTTCCGGATTGCGCGCGTGTTGCGTAAAGCTCGAAGGCGCCGTGCTGCACAGCGTGCGGGCCAGACCGCGCGGGATGCGGACACGCTCGCCGGTCACATCGGCGCCGGCCTCGCGCCAGCGGTCCAGGGCGCCGGGGTTGTTTACGAAGTTGACGCCGATTTCGGCCAGCACGGTTTCGGCGTTGGCTTCGATGATATCCAGCGCCTCTTCGGTAAGAACCTCGAAATTCGGGATATTGCGCTGGATGTATTTTGCCGTTTCGGTGGAGACGGCCGTGCGCTCGGCACGTCGCGCTGCGCCACCGCCACCCCGAGACCTTTTGCGCGTTGCTGCTTCAGCCATGACTGCCCTCCGTACGGGTTTCTTCTGTGGTCGGCATGGTGCCAGTGAACATTCCATAATATGAGAGGACGGGGGCACAGGGACAATTTGCGGCGGGTGCGTGGCGAAAGCGACATTCCAGTCCATCGGCGGGAACCATTCGCGGGGTGGCGGGTTCTGTCCTCGCGGAAGAACAGGAGAAAACCATGCGCTTTGCCCCAAGAAAAACCGTTGCAATGACGGCAGTCCTGATTGTCGGACTGCTCGTTGCCTGGATCGGATTCTCGGGTCGGACCCTGCCGCTTGGGCTGAGTATTCCCTTCGGCATATCGATTGTCCTGTGCTTTCTGGTCTGGATCATTGGCGCGCGCATCGTGCATGTGGCATTTCGCGAAACCTGAACCGCGTTTTCCACGCATCGGGAATATTGCCATTTACCATGGCTCTGCCTATCAGGAGCCATGAGCACACATGACCATGACCGCCTCCTGATCATTGATTTCGGCAGCCAGGTGACGCAGTTGATCGCGCGCCGCCTGCGGGAACTCAACGTCTATTGCGAGATTCACCCGTTCCAGAACGTCACCGATCGCTTTCTGGAAGATTTTGCGCCCAAGGCGATCATCTTTTCCGGTGGTCCCGACAGCGTTATGCGTGATGGGTCCCCGCGCCCGCCCGCGAAAGTTTATGAGTTGGGCGTGCCGATCCTGGGCATCTGCTATGGACAGCAGGTGATGATGCAGGATCTGGGCGGCACCGTCGAAGCAGGCGAGCACGCCACCGCCGAGTTTGGCCGCGCCTGGGTCACGCCGTCCGACCAGCGCGACGATATTTTGCATGGATGGTTCATGGACGGGTCCGGCCGCGAACAGGTCTGGATGAGCCACGGCGACCATGTGTCTGATCTTGCACCTAATTTCGAAGTTCTGGGGACGTCGCCCGGCGCCCCGTTCGCGATCACGGCCGACCGGTCGCGTCACTTCTACGCGGTGCAGTTTCACCCCGAGGTTCACCACACGCCGAACGGCAAGACGCTGTACCAGAATTTCGTTCAGCTTGCCGGATTCACGGGCGACTGGACAATGGACGCCTACAAGGACGAGGCGATCCGCAAGATTCGCGACCAAGTCGGTGACCGCAAGGTGATCTGCGCCTTGTCGGGCGGTGTCGACAGTTCAGTCGCGGCGGCGCTGCTGCACGACGCGATCGGCGAACAGTTGACTTGCGTGTTCGTGGATCATGGCCTGTTGCGCCTGAACGAGGCCGAAGAGGTCGTGACCATGTTCCGCGATCACATGAATCTTCAGGTGATCCATGCCCAGGAACAGGAATTGTTCCTGGGTGAGCTTGACGGCGTAAGCGACCCGGAAACAAAAAGAAAAATCATTGGCCGCCTTTTCATCGACGTGTTCCAGAAATACGCGAACGACATTGACGGCGCGGAATTTCTTGCGCAGGGCACGCTTTACCCCGACGTGATCGAAAGCGTCAGCTCCAGCGGCGGGCCATCGGTCACGATCAAGAGCCACCACAATGTGGGTGGCCTGCCCGAAAAGATGGGTCTCAAGCTGGTCGAACCGCTGCGCGAGCTGTTCAAGGACGAGGTGCGCGACCTCGGGCGCGAGCTGGGGCTGCCCGACAGCTTTATCGGACGGCACCCGTTCCCGGGCCCCGGCCTTGCCATCCGATGCCCCGGCGAGATCACCCGCGACAAGCTGGACATCCTGCGCAAGGCCGACGCGGTCTATATCGACCAGATCCGCAAACACGGGCTTTATGACGAGATTTGGCAAGCCTTCGTCGCCATCCTGCCCGTGCGCACCGTTGGCGTCATGGGGGATGGCCGGACCTACGACTATGCCTGCGCACTGCGCGCTGTCACATCCGTTGACGGGATGACCGCAGATTATTACCCGTTCACCCATGAGTTTCTTGGCGAAACGGCAACGCGCATCATCAACGAGGTGAAGGGCATCAATCGCGTGACCTATGACATCACCTCCAAACCGCCGGGAACGATCGAGTGGGAATGAACCTTGCATTCATCGGCTTGGCGGTGCTTGGCGTGACCGGATCGGCTCTGGCCGAGCCGACTTATCACCGCGTGACCGGCGTTGCTGCCGATGATGTGTTGAACATCCGTGCCGAGCCTCGGGCAACAAGCGCCGATATCGGTGATCTTGCGCAGGATGCAAAGCGGATCGAAGTGTTTGGGTTCGATGCCTCGGGCAACTGGGCCCATATCGCGCGGAACGGGCGGGATGGCTGGATCGCGACGCGATTCCTGGCGCGCGATAAGGTTGCCACGCTGGCGGACAGCACGGTGCCCATCGGTCTGGTCTGCGGCGGCACCGAACCGTTTTGGGCCCTGGCGCTGCATGGCGCGGAGGCGCGTTATTCCCATCCCGCCGATGGCGACACCGACTTCGCCCTCGACACTGTCGAGGTCGCCGAAGGACACCGCGGAAGCCCGGCCCTGATCACGGCGTCGGCTGACACCAACGAGGTGATCGAGGCGACTATCACAGGTGCCACCTGCACCGACGGGATGAGCGACCGCGATTACGGGTGGTTGGTGACCATGCAGCTGCGCAAGCCCGGCCAGCAACGCTTTCTGAAAGGCTGTTGTCATCTGCCGCCCGACTGATCTGTCCTTGCAACCCGGTCTGCCTCTATGAGCCTGACGCCAACCGTCCGGGCCTGCTTGTGGATGATCGGGGCTATCGTGTCTTTCACGTCGATGGCGATTGCCGGGCGCGCGGTGAGCCTGAACCTCGATACGTTCGAGATCATGATGTATCGCAGCGTCATAGGTGTCGGCATCGTGTTGGTGGTCGCCGGGTGGGCCAGCACGCTGCACCAGGTCCGCACGAAACAACTGGGCCTGCATTTCATCCGGAATGTCAGCCATTTCGCAGGCCAGAACCTTTGGTTCTATTCCATCACCGCAATCCCGCTGGCACAGGTCTTCGCGCTTGAGTTCACCTCACCGCTCTGGGTGATTGTCCTGGCCCCGCTGGTTCTTGGCGAAAGGTTGACCAAGTCACAGGGCATCGCGGCGGTGGTCGGCTTTATCGGCATTCTTGTGGTCACCCGGCCCAGCCCCGAGACCTTTCACGTCGGTCAGGTCACAGCGGCCCTGGCGGCCATCGGCTTTGCCGGTTCGGCGGTATTCACCCGCCGGCTGACGCGTACGGAAACCATCACCTGCATTCTGTTTTACCTGACCGTGATGCAGGCTTTTCTGGGCCTCGCCTTTGCGGGCTTTGACGGGGATATCGCCCTGCCCACCGCAGCCAATATCCCTTGGGTCGTGATCATTGGGGTGGCCGGGTTGGTTGCGCATTACTGCCTGACCACCGCGCTGTCCCTGGCCCCGGCCACCATCGTGATGCCGATCGATTTCGCGCGCTTGCCGGTAATCGCGATCGTTGGCGTGATGCTTTACGCAGAACCGCTCGACCCGTTCGTTCTGATGGGGGCTGCGCTGATATTCGGAGCGAATTACTACAACATCTGGTCCACGACGCGGACCGCGCCCCGGTAACGTAACGAAATTGTGACGCTGCGGAACAACGCGCCGCATGACGCTGGGTCAAAATTGACCGCGCGTCATTCCGTTGGGTACCGCAAGATCGAGGAGAACAGCCAAAATTAGGGATGAGGGTCCAGTGACACGATTGATGACAAGCGCGGTTGCGCTTGCCGTCGCCGCAGGTGCGGCGCAGGCAGGCGGAATCGAACACTCCAGTAATGATTACAATTTCCTGTTTACGCCGAACGACCAGCTCCAACTCAGCTTTTCACATCTGAGTCCGGACCTGTCGGGCAAATACACCCCTCAGCTGACCGCGGCCGGGGGCGGCGAGGAGGACACCGGCAACATGCTGGGCAATGACACGGGCTATGGGCTGGCCTACAAGAACGAGTTCACCGAGAGCTTCACCTTCGGTCTCTATCTGAACGATCCCTACAACGCGAACGCGGAATATACCAAAGGGGTGTATTCGGGCCTGACCGCCGATTGGGACAGCGACCAGGTGGCGCTTGTCGGCAAGTACAGCGTCAGCGACCGCGTTTCGGTCTTTGGCGGCGCGCGCTATGTCGAAAGCCAGGCGGATATCCTCATACCCGATCTGCTGGTCCGCAGCTCCGTGGGACGCAACGCGCAGACCCTGGGCGCCGAAGCGCAAGCGCTCGGCGCTCAGGCCCAGCAATCGGGCGCAGAGGCCGAGGCAGCCGGGCGCGCCGGTGATGCCGCGACAGCACAGCAGCTTGGCGCAGAGGCGCAAACGCTCGGAGCGCAGGCGCAGCAGTTGGGCGCACGCGCCGAAACGCTGGGTGCCGCGGCCCAGGATGTCGACACTTCGATGGATTACACCGCCAGCGGGAGCCGCGTGGGCGACTGGGGGGCCCTCCTGGGCGTCGCCTACGAGATTCCCGATATCGCGCTGCGCGTCGTGCTGTCCTGGCAAAGCGAGATCGACCACAGGTTCAGAACCTCGGAAACACTCGCCGGTTTGGACATCGACACCGATGGGGGCGACACCAAGGTGAAAATGCCACAGGTTGTCACACTGGATTTTCAAACCGGGGTTGCGCCGGGCACGCTGGTCTATGGTCAGGTCAAGTGGACCGAATGGTCAAAATGGGACGTGCGCACCCCCGAATACGAAGGGGTCACTGGCGGCAACGTGACCGGCTTCGACAACGACCGCACCACGTGGAAGCTCGGTGTCGGGCGTGCCTTCACCGATGATGTCTCCGGCTTTGCACAGGTCACCTACGAAGCACAGAATGGCGATGCCACATCGCGGCTTGCTCCGCGCGACGGGTTCGCGAGCCTCGGGGTCGGCGGTCAGTATGCCATGGACAACATGACGTTGCGCGGGGGTCTCGAATATGTCTGGATCGGCGACGCCGAGGACGCGTCCGGTACGAGGTTCGAAGACAATACCGCCCTTGGCGTCGGCCTGTCCCTGACGGTCGATTTCTGAACCGTCCCGTAGAAGAGTCTAGCCCCGTCGGGCTCTGTCTGGCGGGCATTTGAATGACATGCGCAGCGCAGGGATCACGCGCCCCTGCCCAAAGGGCTGCCGGCAATTCGACGCCATGTCGCCGAGGCAAGACACCCGACTGTCGCGTCGCCACGCCACAACCGTTTGACGCCGCCGTGCCGCATCGCTAACCCCGCATGGGCAGCGGTTTCCGGCATGGAGTTGGCGCAATGATCTACGCATCGGCAGAAGAATGGCACAATGCGCCGCATAAACGCGTGGTGCTCTTTGCCATGTCCGGACTGGGCAAGACCCATATGTCGAACCTCCTGCGCGATACGGGCGCGTGGTTCCACTACTCCATAGACTACCGCATCGGCACCCATTACATGGGCGAATACATCGTCGACAATGCCAAGCGCGAAGCGATGAAGGTGCCGTTCCTGCGCGATCTGCTGATGTCGGATTCGATCTATATCGGTTCCAATCTCAGCTTTGACAATCTCGCTCCCGTCGCGACCTATCTCGGCAAGCCGGGCGACCCGGCACGTGGCGGCATGCCGATTGACGAATATCACAAGCGACAGGAACAGTTCCGCCGCGCCGAGATATCGGCGTTGCTCGACACCGGCTATTTCATCGACCGCGCCATCGACCTGTACGGGTATCCGCACTTCGTTTGTGACACCGGCGGTTCGATCTGCGAATGGGTCGATCCGGACGATCCAACGGATCCGATCCTGACCGAGCTGTCGAAACATGCCCTTCTGGTCTGGATCAAGGGGGACGAGGCGCATACACAAGAGCTGATCCGACGCTTTGATCGCGCCCCGAAACCAATGGCCTATCAACCCGAGTTCCTGAAAAGGGTATGGGCGGAATATCTGAATGAATACAACAAGAAAGAGTCCGATGTTGACCCGGACGACTTCATTCGATGGACGTATGCAAAAGCCTTGGCTCATCGCCAGCCCCGCTATCAGAGAATGGCAGAACGCTGGGGCGTGACCATAAACGCGACCGACCTGATTGCCGATGCTTCGCCGCGGGCCTTCGAGGGTCTGATCGGCCGCGCGCTTGACCGAAAAAGACTGTAATCCATGCCTATCAAACTGCCCGACAACCTGCCCGCTTATGACGTGCTTCGACGCGAAGGCGTGATGGTGATCCCCGATGAATTGGCCAGTTCACAGGATATCCGGCCGCTGCGGATCGCGCTTTTGAACCTGATGCCCAAGAAAATCCAGACCGAGAACCAGTTCGCCCGGCTGATCGGGGCCACACCTTTGCAGATCGAATTCAGCCTGATCCGCATGACAGAGCATCAGGCCAGGAACACCGCCGCCGATCACATGGAAAGCTTTTACCGCCCCTTCGCCGAAGTGGCCGACAGCGGCGAAAAGTTTGACGGGCTCATCATCACCGGCGCACCGATCGAACATTTACCATTCAGCGAAGTGACTTACTGGGACGAGCTCTTGCAGGTGATGAACTGGACCCAGACCCATGTGCATTCCACCTTCGGCGTGTGCTGGGGTGGCATGGCGATGATCAATCACTTCCACGGCGTGCGGAAGGTCAGCCTGCCGAAAAAGGCATTCGGCTGCATGCGCCACCGCAACCTCGCTCCTGCCTCACCCTATCTGCGGGGCTTTTCCGACGACATGGTGGTCCCGGTCAGCCGCTGGACCGAAATTCGCCGCGAGGACGTCGAAAAAGCCGGGCTTCCGATCCTGATCGACAGTGAAGACACCGGTCCCTGCCTGATCGAGGACCCGGATCATCGTGCGCTTTATGTCTTCAACCATTTCGAATACGACAGCGGCACATTGAAAGAAGAATATGACCGCGACGTCGCCAGCGGGACACCGACAAACGTGCCCGCGAATTACTATCCAAACGACGATCCTTCGAAACAACCGCAAAACCGTTGGCGCGGCCATGCGCATCTTCTCTATGGCAACTGGTTGTCAGAGATCTACCTGACAACTCCGTTCGATATCGAACAGATTGGAACGTCCCGCACCGATTTGCGCAACAAATAGGAGGTCGCATTGGCGTTAAAGGGATTTGGCGTGCTGTTGGGATGCGCAGCCGCATTGGTTGTGACAACATCCTGCACCGCCTCCTATCGAGAGGCGCGGGCCGAGGACCGGTTTCCGCCCATCGGCAACTTCCTGAACGTCGATGGCACCCGTGTTCACTATGTGACAAAGGGCGAAGGCCCCGACCTTGTGCTGATCCACGGGGCCAGCGGCAACCTGCGCGATTTCACCTTCTCTCTGGTCGACAAACTGGCGGAACGCTATCGCGTGACAGCGTTCGACCGTCCCGGCCTCGGGTATACGGGTCGCGTCAACCCGGATGGCACCACGATCATCCAGCAAGCCAATCTTCTGGCCGACGCGTCACGTCAACTTGGCCTGCAAAAACCGATGGTTCTGGGCCAATCCTACGGCGGTGCGGTAGCCTTGGCCTGGGCCGTCGAACAGCCTGACGTTCTGTCAGCTCTCGTGCTTGTCTCTGCCGCCTCAAATCCATGGGATACCGGGATCAGCACCTTCTACAAGGTCACATCAAGCGACCTTGGCAGCGCAACTGTCGTGCCAGCCATCACCGCTTTTACACCCAACGCGATCGTCGCGGACGCCATAGACGGCGTATTTCGCCCGCAATCTGCGCCAGAAGAATATGCAGATTATATCGGCGTGCCGCTCACCTTGCGCCGCGTGTCCATGCGCGCCAACGCGATGCAGCGCGCCAATCTGCTGGACGAGATCGAGGCTCTCCACCTCCGCTACGGCAGCATAGACGTCCCGACCGAGATCATTCACGGCGATGCCGACACCACGGTGGGTCTGTCGATCCATTCAATCCCCTTGTCCAACCAGATTAAAGAAGCCAATCTGACCGTCCTCGAAGGAATCGGCCACATGCCCCACCACGCTGCCGAACCCGAGGTCATCGGCGCCATTGACCGGGCAGCCTCACGCGCGGGTTTGCGTTAATCGCGTTAACATCCCATATTCAATTCAGAACAGACGACAGAAAGAGCCGAAGATGGACCTCCCCTTCGATGGTGCAATCAGCGCCTTTTTCGACGATGACGCCCCCGAAGATATCCGAAACGCCATCAAACGCCGGGAAAAAGGTGAACTCATCAATCCTGAGTACCCCTATGATGAGCGTATGCCGCGCAAGGCATACAAGAAGGACCTGGGCGCGCTTCAGATAGAACTGGTCAAGATGAAGACCTGGGCCCGCGAGACGGGGACCCGTGTCGTGATTGTGTTCGAAGGCCGGGATGCTGCAGGAAAAGGCGGCACAATCAAAAGGTTCCGCAAGAACCTTAATCCGCGTGGCACAAATGTCGTGGCGCTGTCCAAACCGTCTGACACCGAAGCGACGCAATGGTATTTCCAGCGCTATATCGACCATCTGCCCGCCGCCGGGGAAATCACGTTCTTTGACCGAAGCTGGTACAATCGCGCCGTGGTTGAACATGTGTTTGAATTCTGCACGCCGGATCAGCGCATGCAGTTCTTTCGTCAAGCCCCTGATTTTGAAAAGATGTTGGTCGATGATGGCATTCAGCTTTTCAAGATCTGGCTCAATGTCGGGCGCGCCGAACAGTTGCGCCGCTTTCTGAAACGTGAACGCGATCCGCTCAAGCAATGGAAACTTTCCTGGATCGACGTTGAAGGTCTGAAAAGATGGGACGCCTACAGCGCCGCGATCCAGGAAACCTTCGCCAAGACCCACACCGATCACGCCCCCTGGACCATCGTGCGCTCTGACGACAAGCGTCGCGCTCGGATCAACGCCATTCGCAGCGTGCTGATGGCTCTCGACTACGCGCATAAAGACACCAAGGCTCTGGGCAGGATCGACCCTCGTGTCTGCGGCGGTCCGGATATCTGGGATGGCTAAACGCGGCTATCATCACGGCAATTTGCGCCAAGCGCTCGTCGATGCGGCGCTCGAACTGATCACCGAAAAAGGGCCGACAGGTTTTACCCTGTCCGAAGCGGCCAAGCAGGCCGGCGTGACCCCTGCCGCCGTATACCGCCATTTCGAGGGCCGCGAGGACCTGATCGCCGAAGCCGCGATGCAGGGCTACGAAATCTTTGCCGACGTGATGCAATACGCCTACGAGAGCGGCCAGCCTTCCGCCCTTGCCGCCTTTGAAGCGACCGGCCGCGCCTATCTCGCCTTCGCGTGCAAGCATCCCGGCCATTACATCGCGATGTTCGAAAGCGGTATTTCCGTCAATCGCACACCCGAGCTTGCCGCTCTGTCGACCCGTGCGCGCTCGGTGCTGGAACGCGCCGCCAATGACTTGTCGCAGCACATACCGCCGGAAAAGCGGCCGCCCGCCTCGATGTTCTCGGCCCATATCTGGGCGCTCAGCCACGGTGTTGTGGAACTCTTCGCGCGGAACTCTCCCGGCACAACCGCGCCTTTTCCCCCCGAAGAATTGCTGGAAACCGGCATCGGCGTCTACCTGCGCGGTTTGGGCCTTATCGAGCCGGATCAGTGACGTGACAAACACGAAAACAAGGATTACATCCACCCCATGACACAGGAACTTCACATCGTCGGCGGCGGCATGGCCGGATCGGAAGCCGCTTGGCAGGCTGCCAATGCGGGCGTGCGCGTGGTGATTCATGAAATGCGCCCCAAGGTCGAAACCTTCGCGCACAAGACCGGCGACCTTGGTGAAATGGTGTGTTCGAATTCCTTCCGCTCGGATGACGACGAACAGAACGCAGTGGGCCTTCTGCATTGGGAAATGCAGGCGGCGAACGGTCTGATCATCAACACGGCCCATCAGCACCGCCTGCCCGCAGGCGGCGCCTTGGCCGTCGATCGCGATGCGTTCAGCGCCGAAATCACCGCTCGGCTCCGGGCTCACCCGAACGTGACGGTGAGCCACGAGGAAGTCCTGGACCTGCCTGACAGCGGCCATTGGATTTTCGCCACCGGCCCGCTGACAAGCAGTGCCCTGGGCCAGGCAATCCAGACGGAAACGGGCACGGATCGGCTGGCCTTTTTCGACGCCATCGCGCCCATTGTCTATTTCGACAGCATCGACATGTCCAAGGCATGGATGCAATCGCGCTACGACAAGGGAGACACCGTCGAAGAACAACGCGCCTATATCAACTGCCCGATGGATCGCGACCAATACGAGGCCTTCATCGACTCGCTTCTCGGCGCAGACAAGACCGCGTTTCACGAGGGTGAGACCGCCGGCTATTTCGATGGCTGCCTGCCCATCGAAGTCATGTCCGAACGCGGACGCGAAACCTTGCGGCATGGTCCAATGAAGCCCGTGGGGCTGACCAACCCGCACCAACCGGACGTGAAGCCATGGGCGGTTGTGCAGTTGCGCCGGGACAATGCCCTGGGCACGCTGTATAATATCGTGGGCTTTCAGACCAAGATGAAGTACGGCGCGCAAACCTCTGTTTTCCGCATGATTCCCGGCCTCGAAAATGCCAGCTTTGCGCGCCTTGGCGGCATCCACCGCAACACGTTTCTCAACAGTCCCAGCTTGCTCGATGAACAGATGCGCCTGCGATCCAAACCAAATATTCGCTTCGCCGGCCAGATCACGGGTGTTGAGGGATATGTCGAATCCGCCGCGATGGGTTTGCTGGCGGGCCGCATGGCGGCCGCTGATATCCTTGGCCAACCCATGCCCGAGGTGCCGCAAGACAGCGCCCATGGCGCACTGATACACCACATCACCGGCGGCGCAGACGCCAAGACCTTTCAGCCCATGAACGTCAATTTCGGCCTCTTCCGGCCGGTCGACGGCCTCAGGGGAGGACGCCGCGGGCGCCGCGATCGCTACAAGGCGTATACGGACCGGGCCAAGACGGCATGGTCACATTGGCTGGAGACGCGCCTGGAGCCGGCATGACCTGCATAGGTGGTCCTCTGCCGCCACTGGCGGCGTTCCCGATCGACAAGGTCTCAACCACGATCACGCCCTGCATCGCCCGGTGGCCAGCGCTGCGCCGCCGCGGCGACGGCTGACCGGGCCGTCGGATGACGTTTACGACCCGCTTCGCGCCCAGCCCGACCGGGCCCTTGCATCTCGGCCACGCCTATTCGGCGCTTCTTGCGTATGACATGGCCCAAGCCGAACAGGGTCGCTTCCTGCTCCGGATCGAGGACAGCGACACCGCGCGCAGCCGCGCCGCGTTCGAAGCGCAGATATACACAGACCTGTCATGGCTCGGCCTGACATGGGAAGACCCGGTCCTGCGCCAATCCGAAAACGCGGCCGCCTATGACCGCGCCCTCGCCCATCTTGGCGCGCGCGGCCTGCTTTTCCCCTGCGCCTGTAGCCGGGGCGACATCCGCAACGCCGCCTCCGCGCCGCAGGAAGGCGCGCCGATGCACGGGCCCGACGGGCTTGTCTATCCCGGCACATGCCGGCACCGCGACTGGAAAGATCGAACCGCAACCGATGCCATTCGCGTGAACATGAGCAAGGCACTGGATCACGTCCCGAACCTGCCGCGTTACACCGAGACCGGCATTCACCCCGCATTAAGGTTAACGCGCGCCGAGATGATAGAGCAGGTCGGCGATGTCGTTCTCGCGCGTCGGGACACGGGACAAGCCGCCTATCACCTCAGTGTCGTTATCGATGACGCCGCGCAGTCAATCACACATGTGAT
>Ga0102931_1000027_pt1 | contig 56304 bp, 46 predicted proteins | sample SalPonR1_C_D1_MG_FD_79282 | JGI IMG/M metagenome (GOLD analysis project Ga0102931, IMG submission 79282) | Salt pond soil microbial communities from South San Francisco under conditions of wetland restoration - Salt Pond MetaG R1_C_D1_MG | ecosystem: Environmental > Aquatic > Marine > Intertidal... | reverse complement strand
GGGCCAATCTCTCGGACACGCCGTCGCAGCCGGCGCCGGCCGAAGGCACGCTGCTTCACCTTTCGGGCGCCGCGCCCGGCGCGCCGCGGTCGGCGGCGCACTTCCTCAGGCCGGACCGATGAAACTGCCGGTCGCGACATACCGGCTCCAGTTCCGGGGCGGCATGGACTTCGACCGCGCGGCAGCGCTCGTCGATTATCTCGACGCGCTGGGCGCAAGTCACCTCTACGCCTCGCCCGTCTTCACCGCGACCACCGGCTCGACCCACGGCTACGACATCACCGACCCCAACGAGATCGACCCCGCGCTTGGCGGACGCGACGGGCTCGACCGCCTGTCGGACGCCCTGCGCGCCCGCGGCATGGGGCTGATCCTCGACATCGTGCCGAACCACATGGCCTTCAACGCCGAGAACTCCTGGCTCCGCGATATCCTCCGCCGAGGGCGCGAGAGCCGCTTTTGCCGCCATTTCGACATCGACATGGAGAGCGAGCGGCTGCGGCTGCCGTGGCTCGAGGATCACTTCGAGACCGTCCTGGAGGGCGGTGGGGCGACCGTCGCGGACGACCCCGACGGGCCATCACTCGATATCGCGGGCCTTCGCGTCCCGCTTTGCACCTGTGGCGAACTCGAAGCCGCCCGCGAGGATCCGACACCGGACCGGATCCGCGCGCTCCACGCCGCCCAGCCGTGGCGGCTCGTCTCGTGGCGGACCGAGCAGGACGCGCTCACCCACCGGCGGTTCTTCAACATCACGGGTCTCGTCGGGGTCCGGGTCGAGGACGAGGCGGTGTTCGAGGATACCCACCGACTTCTCTTCGATCTCCTGAAGAGCGGGACCGTCGACGGCATCCGCATCGATCATATCGACGGGCTCGCCGACCCGGAGGGTTATCTCGACCGGCTCCGGTCCCGCGCGCCGGACGTCCCTATCTGGGTGGAGAAGATCCTGACGGGAGACGAACGGCTCCCGCCCTGGCCGATCGAGGGGACGACCGGCTACGAGACCGCGCGCCGCTTCGCGCAGGTCGCGACGAACGCGGACGGACGCGCGACCGTCGACGCGCGGTATCGGGAGGTCACCAGTCGCTACGCCCTGCTCACCGACCTGCTTGCGCGCGCCAAGCGGCAGATCCTCACCGAGGACCTTTCGGCCGAGCTCTGGCTGTTGCACGGCATGCTAACCGAGATCGCGGCAGACGACCCCATCGGCGTCGAGTTCGGCCCCGAGGCGCTGCGCCACGCCATCGTCGAATTCGTCGCGGCCTTCACGCGCTACCGGACCTACATGGGCCGGGACCGGATCGACGAGGCCGACGCGGCGCTCGTCCGTGACACAGCCGAGGCCGCCGTCGACGCGAACCCCTATCCCGGCGCGATCCCCTTCTTCGCGGAAGTCCTGCTGCGCCGGACACCGGAGGCGGGTCGGCTGCGGGTGCGTTTCCAGCAGGTGACCGGTGCGGTCATCGCGAAGTCGCAGGAGGACACCGTCTTCTACCGCGAGGTACCGCTTCTTGCCGCGAACGAGGTCGGCGGCGAGCCCGATGACGAGGCGCTGTCGCCCGCGGCGTTCGCGAGACGCTTGGCGCGGCGCGCCGCCGAGATGCCCCATGGCCTCACGCTCACCTCGTCCCACGACACCAAGCGCTCCGAGGACGCGCGGATGCGGATCGCCGCCATCACGCACGCGCCGGAAGCGTTCTTCGACTTCCACGAGATGTGCGCCGCGCGCGCCGACGCCCGCATCGCGCCGAACCTCGTGTGGTATCTGGCCCAGTCAGTGCTCGCGCTGGCGGGCGAGCCGGAGGTGCCCGATCGTCTCGCGACGCAGGTCGAAAAGGCGTTGCGCGAGGCCAAGCGCGTGACGGTCTGGAGCATGCCCGACCGCGGCGTCGAGGAGGCCGCGCGCGACTACGCCCGGTCGCTCGGCGAGACCTTCGCGGACCCGCCCGACGCACTGCGCCCGATCCTCGAGATCGCGGACCGGCTGTCGCTCCTGCAGGTCGCGCTGAAGATGATCTCTCCGGGCATCCCGGACATCTATCAGGGCTGCGAGATCGCGAGCTATGCCGTGACCGACCCCGACAACAGGCGCGAGGTGGACTTCGGCCTGCTGCGCCGGGCGCTCGATGACGAGACGGTGCTGTCACGGGCGCTCGACCGGCGGAAACTCTCGCTCACGCGGCGGCTTCTGGAGGCCCGCCGCAAGTTGCCCGACCTCTTCCTCGACGGCGAGGTCGCGTTCTCGGAAGGCACACACGGCGCGCCCATCCTCGAACGGCGCAGGGGCGATACGGTGCTCCGCCTGTCGTTCCGCCTCGACGGCGCGCCGGTCGACCTGTCGGCCGGGCGGAGGGTCTGGCCGGCCGGGGAGGAGGAGTCCGGCCCCTGGCTCGCCATCACCCTCCAATCCTGAGATGCGTCCGCGTGTCGCGTCTGTCCATCTGCCGCGGCAACCCGATGCCGTCCCGCCCGCGCGATGCCGGGTCTTGATCTTTCTCAAGGGAGAGCATTCGAAAAATCCTGAAGATTGGCCGACACGGGCGGCCGTTTGAGCTATGGTCGGCGAAAACCGGGGATATGCCATGAACAGGAGCTTTCTTTTCGGTGCGACGGTGGCGGCGGGGGCGGTGCTGCTCGTGCCGGGCGTGGCGCAGGCGCTGAGCCGGGCGGGACGGCCCGTCATGCGCGCCGCCGTGCGGACCGGCGCCGTCGCCTACAAGGAATTCCAGAAGGCGGGCGCCGAGGTCTACGAGCACATGGAGGACATCGCGGCGGAATTCGAGGCGGAGATCAGGCGCGCCCGGTCCGAAGCCGGAGAGCCGGATGACGCCGAAGCCGCTGCCGACGACACCGCCGAGGGGACCGGTGCCTGACGGGGATCCATCGCCGCAGGGGCCGTCTCCGGTGGTCATGGAACGCGTGCATGCGACCGACGGTCGTCTGCGTCTGCGCCTTCGCAAGCGGATCGATGCGGACGCGATGGGCGCGCTGGCCGACGGCATCGCCGCGCTCGCGGAGGTCGACAAGGTCGTCGCGCGGCCCAACACCGGCAGCGTGATCGTGTCGTTCCGGGGGCCCGCGGACCCGGTCGTCGACGCCATCGGTGCATCTGCGGGAGCCAGGATCGTGCCGCCGCCGACACCGCCGCCGGTCGGCCCGTCGCTGCAGTTCGGACTGATGAAGCTCGACGCGGACATCCGCAAGCGGACCGAAGACAGCGTCGATCTGCGCGCCGCCCTCGCGCTTCTGCTGCTGTTCGCGGCGGTCGTCCAGCTTGCGCGGGGGCGCATCGCCGGCCCTGCCACGACCCTCGCGATGGCGGCGTTCTCGCTGATCGATGCGGGGCGTGGAAAGTAGCGGCCTCAGGCCAGCCTTCCGGCGACGTCCGTGTCCTCCCAGGGCGGGGAGAGATCGTCGCGCCCCATGTGTCCGTAGGTTGCGAGATCGCGATAGAACCGGCCGTCGCGCAGCGCCGGCAAGTCCCAGAGCGAGAACCGCTCGGCGATCGCCGCCACCCGGAAATCGAGCGTTTCGGCGAGGCGGCCGGAGATCTTCGCGTCGTCGATCCGGCCGGTACCGAAGGTGTCCACCTCGACCGTGACGGGCCGTTCATCGCCGATCACGTAGCACAGCTGAACCTCGCATTCCGAAGCGAGGCCCGCGGCGACGACCGAGCGCGCGGCGTGGCGCGCCGCGTAGGACGCGGTGCGGTCGATCCGGGCGGGCGACTTGCCGCTCATCGCCGTGGCGCTCTGCCGGACCAGCCCGCCGTAGCTGTCGTCGGCGAGCTTGCGGCCCGTCAGTCCCGAATGCGCGCCCGGCCCGCCCTCCTTCGGGAGCGCGACGCAGACGAGGCGCGTCGCGCTGTCGGGCCCGAGAGGGCTCTGCGCGAAGACGGGGTCGATGACCTCGCGGGTCAGGGCCTCGCGCAGCTTGTCCCCGGTCGGGGCGGACGGCGAGGCGGTCGTCAACGCCAGCGCGGCGATGCGCGAAGGGCGCCGGTCCCGGAACGCGACGGCGAGTTGCGCCTGGGCGTCCGGGTGGAGCCATGGCAGGCGCTCTTCGGATCGCGCGGCGTCGAGCGCGCGGGTCAGCCGGTGGGCTGCCCAGATCGGGAAAGCCATGTCGGCGGCCGTGTGCCGGCAGGCGTGCCCGAAGGCCGTCGTCATGTGCGTCGCGCCCGGCGGCAGGTCGGGCTCCAGAGCGTCCCGCGCGAGGTCGAGCATGATCGTGAGCGGCTCCCGCCCCGCGTCCGCCGGATAGCCGGCCTCCTCGATGACACGCCGGGCGAGCGCCGCGGGATCGAAGGAGGCCTCGACCCGCGCCCGGATCGAGAGGAACACCACGCCCGTCGCGATCGCGCATTCCGCGCTGACCGGGCTCCGCACCCCGGCGGCGAGATAGGCGTCGATCACCGCGTCGCTGATCTGGTCGCAGAGCTTGTCCGGATGCCCCCTGGTCACCGAGTCGGACGTCATCACGAAGTCTCTCATCCCTGCCTCTCAATCTCGCTGAGTTCGATGCGCAGCCCGCGCCGGGCGAGGACGGCGGTCGCCGGCGCGATCCCGGCGATCAGCGACAGCGCGACGTCGCGCCCGCCAAGACGTCCGATCCCGAGAATCCGCCGCAGGCCCGGCACGAAGAACGGCAGGACCGCGAGGCCGATCGACGCCGCCACCGCGCCGTCGACGGCCCGGTTCCGGAACAGCGTCCCGATCTCCAGGTCGCCGATGTCGCGGCGCTGCGCGACGAGCGTGTAGATCAGCTGGCCCAGCGTAAGGGACAGGAACGTCATGCCGCGGGTCTGCGCTCCGGGGCCATGGCGTGCGAGACCGATTAAATGCGGCACGAGGGCGGCGGCGGCGATCGTGCCCCCGTCGGCTGCCATGCGGCGAAAATCGGCGGGCCGCATGATCGGCTCCCCGGGATCGCGCGGCGGTCGCAGCATGGCATCCTCGTCGGGGGCGGCCATCGCGATTCCGAGGCCGGGCAGGATGTCGGTGACGAGGTTGATCCACAACAGCTCCATCGGCGTCTCAACCTCGCCCTTGCCGTGGAGCGCCTCGACGATCTCCAGGACGATCTCGGAGAGGTTGGTCGTGATCAGGAAGCCCAGAGACCGGCGGATGTTCCGATACACGGCCCGGCCCTCCGCGACCGCCTCGGCGAGCGTCTCGAGCCTGTCGTCGCGGACGACGACGTTGGCGACGTCGCGGGCGAGGTCGGTCCCGCTCTCGCCCATGGCGATCCCGATGTTCGCGGCCTTGAGCGCGGGGCCGTCGTTGATCCCGTCGCCGGTCATTCCGACGACACGCCCGCTCGACTGCAGCGCCTTCACGATGGCGAGCTTCTGATGCGCGCTGACCCGCGCGAAGACGTCGGTGCGCCGCACGAGGCCGGCGAGAAGCTCCGGGTCGAGGCGGGATATCTCGGTCGAATCCATCACCGAGACCGAGCCGTCCCGGCCGAGTCCCAGCTCGCGCGCGATCGTAACGGCGGTCGCCGCCTGATCGCCGGTGATCATGATGGTCTCGATGCCCGCGCGCCGCATCTGCGCGACGAAAGACCGGGCTCCGGGACGCAGCGGATCGGCCATGGCGAGCGATCCCAGCCAGGTCAGGTCGCCCGGATCATCGTCCTCGATATCCCTCGCGGCCTGCGCGAATCCCAGAACCCGCGCGGGCCGCGCGGCAAGCGCGTCATTCAACCCGATGATCCGCTCCCGATCCTTGGCCGACATCGGGCGGGACCGGCCTCCGGCGCGGATCCGCGAGCACATCCTGAGCACCGCCTCCGGCGCGCCCTTCACGACGGTTCTCTTGCGCGTCCCGCCGTGCACCGTGCCCATCCACGGGCGCTCGACCTCGCGCTCGACCGTCCGGCGCCTCGGGTGCCGGTCGCGGAGCCCGAAGATGTCGACGCCGTGATCCTCCGCGAAGTCGACGAGGGCCTGTTCGGTGGGCGACTGCGCCAGCGCCTTGCCGTCCCGTTCGTCGAGGTCGCTGTTCAGCGCCGCGGCCTCCGCAAGGGCGCGGAGCCGGTCAATGTCGTCGGGCGCGACCTCCTCGCGGCCGGCGAGCGCCGCGACCACGAACATCCGGTTCTGCGTCAGCGTTCCCGTCTTGTCGAGACAGACCGTATGCAGCGCGCCCAGACCCTCGACCGCCTTCATGTGGCGGATCAGGATGCCCTTGCGCTCCATCCGGCGAAGCGCGAGCGCCATCGTCGTCGTCGCGACGACCGGCAGTCCCTCGGGAACCGCCGCGACGGCGAGCGCGAGCGCGTCGGTCGCGATCTCCGAAAAGCTGTACCCGCGGGCGAGACCGACCACGACGAAGAGCCCGCAGGCGGCGAGCGAGCCGACCGACAGGAGGCGGCCAAGGTGTTCGAGTTCCATCTCGACCGGCGCCTGCGGGCGCGCGCCCGTCCGGCTCATCAGCGCGATCCGCGCCGCCTCGGTCCTCGGTCCCGTCGCCACGACGACGGCCTTGCCGCGTCCCTGGGTGACGAGCGTTCCGCTGTGGATCATCGCGGGACGGTCGCCGATCGGTGCCGACGCCTCGGAGATCTCCGACGGGACCTTCGGGACGGAGATGGTTTCTCCGGTCAGCGCGGACTCGTCGACATGCAGCCGGGTCGCTTCCACGAGGCGCGCGTCCGCCATGACCTGCGCTCCGGGACCGACGACCAGCAGGTCGCCGGGCACGAGATCGGCCGATCGGATGCGGATCTCCGCGCCCTCGCGCACCACCGAGACCTGCTGCTCGGAACTCCCCATGAGGGCCGCGATGGAGGTCTCGGCCTGTCCCTCGGTGACGTAGCCCAGCACCGCATTGGCCGCGACGACCAGAAGGGTCGCCGCGGATTCGATCGGGCGTCCCGTCGCGAGCGAGACGACAGACGATGCGCCGAGCATCGCGACGGGCAGGCTGTTCACCTGCTTCGCGAGCATCGAGAACCGCGACGGCGGCGCCTCGTGCGGCATCACGTTCGCGCCGAGCCGATGGATCCGGGCGCGGGCCTCGGACCGGCCGAGGCCCCGGCCGGCATCGGTTTCGAGCCGCCTTTCGACCGTGCCCGCGTCCCTGGCGTGCCATGGCTCGGCGTCATGCTCCGGCGCGGGTGCGGGGTCCGGTGGCGCATTGCCTGTCAGGGCGTCGCGCACGGCGCTGCCAAGGAGTTTCAGAACCCTGTCCTGCGCAAGGCCGGGATCGAACCGGACGATGAGGCTTCCGGTTGCTGTCCTGACTTCAGCGCTCAGGAACTGTGGCTGCGCCCGGAGCGCGCGCCGCAGCCGCTCCGCGATCCTGACCCGTCCGCGCACGACGTCGCAGCGGACCCGCAGACGGCCCGGTACGCGCGCATGGGCCACGGCGATTTCGAGAGATGGATGTGACACGTGCCTCTCCGCCGGCGCACGCCGGATCGCCGCGAACGCCCTGATCCGACCCTCCCGAGGTAGCGGGAAAAGCCCGGCGGATCGTTGACCTCCGTCAAGTCGGGGTCGCCCGGAGGAGCCGGGCGGCCGCGGGCGCTCGATGGCCGAAGACGGCGCGCGAGCCTTCGCGCGGGGCCCCCGCGTTCAGCGCCCGCCGGGGTCGATCACCGTGACGCCGACCGAGGCCGCCCGGGCGAGATCGGGATTGAGCGACATCGGGATGTACTCCCCCCGCCGCCAGAGTTCGCCCATGTCGTCGTAGTGCCGCGAGAGCGGATGGCCTGATTGGCCCGTGGAGATGATGAAGACCGAGCTGTCGGGGTCGGCGAAGTCGAAAACCCCCCGGAAGCCAGGCCCGTGGGTGTTGAGGAAGGGCTGCGGCTCGGTTCCCTTGAGCTGTCCCCGCATCAGCGTCTGATCGCCCCCGCTCGTCGACTGGCGAATGTTGACGATCCACTCGAGCACCGGGATATCGCCCAGCACCTGGTGATCGTGCGTCGCCTGGTGCACGTCGCCCCAACGCAGCGCGGCGAGGTTGGTCCCGTGGCGTTCCGCGATCCACAGAAGGGCGTCGTCGAGCGCGAGCCGCGCCATCTCGGCACAGGTTTCGGTCTCGGATGACTGCACCACGTCGCACCAGGCCGAGGCGCCGTCGATGTCCCGGAAGACCCGCTCGAGAAACAGCGGCTCGACCTGCACGAAGGCGCGGGCGAGGGGGCCGAGCTCGTCGCGGATCAGCCTGTCCTGCAGCTCGCGGAGCCAGGCGGCGTAGATCAGCGGCTCGGGCAGGTGCTCGTTCATCTCGCCGTTCCATTCCGCCAGGAGCTCCAGCGCCTGCTGGCGCCGCCGCTCCGTCGTGCCCTCCGGTGCAGGCTCGCCCTTGTACCAGAGATCAGCGCCGATCAGCGGCAGGATCGAACGGGCGGAGAACGACACCGTGTCGAGCTGCGCCTCGATGAAGCTCTCGCGGGTATGCACCTGCCGCGCCTGCATGAGCCGCCGCCAGCGCTGGACCCGCTGCGTGTCGCCCCAGTTGTAGCTGACGTGGAACGGGAAGGGAGCATCCGTGATCTTGTTGTTCATGTTGCCGAGGATGCCGCCCTCCGGGTCGAGCACCGATGGGTTCGCGGCATAGGACATCCGCCCCTGCCAGCGGTTCTCGGCCAGCCAGCCCGGCGCCGGGATCCGTCCCCTGCTCTGGTGCCGGGCGGCGCGGCGGGGCATCGCGCCGACCATCTGCATCGCGATCTTGTCGCGGTCGACGAGCGTGATGTTCTGGCTGGGCGCGATATAGCGTTCGCCCGCCGCCATCGCCTCCTCGACCGTGCCCGACCGCATCAGGGCCAGCGCGGCGCTCGCCGTGGTGTCGTTGGGCGAGAGCGCGGTCCAGGAGAGCGCCGCGACATGCCCCGGCGGTGTGACGGCGGCGAGGTTGAAGTGGTGGCCCGGCAGGACGGGTCCGTTGTCCGACCACCGGAGCGTGATCGTGACCGGGTCGGCATCCTTGATGTTGATGATCGACGGGCGGGTCTCCAGAGGTTTCCAGCCGTCGGGTGTGAGGACTTCGCCCGCGTCGTCGGGGTTCAGCTTCTCGATCAGCACGTCCTGATCGTCGAGATAGGACGACGTCGGCGCCCAGCCGAGACGGTCGTTGCGCCCCGAAAAGACGACGGGCATGCCCGGAATCGTGCCGCCGATGACGCCGCCCGTCGCCAGCTGGACCCGCGCGAGATACCAGATCGAGGGCGCGGAGAAGCCCAGATGCGGATCGCTCGCGAGAAGCGTGCCGCCCGCGGCCGAGCGGCTCGGAGCGGCGGCCCAGGCGTTCGACGCGCCTCCGAAGCCCCACGACGGGGTCGGGTCGAGCGGGTCGCGGGCCGCCGAGGCGGCGGCGAATTCCGGCACGCTCTCGAAGAGCGCCGCGAAATCCGGCAGGTCGATCACGCCGGTGCCGGGCGGATCGGGAAGGATGTCCGCCACGCGCTCCTCGGGAAGCATGAGCGAGGTCCGGGCGCGGAGCACCTCGCTCTCGAGCTGGACCGACAGCCGCAGCGCCATCAGCTTGCCGATCGCGATGCTGTCGGCCGGCTGCCACGGGGCGATCTCGGGCGGAAAGATCCAGAATTCCGGCGCCCCACGGCCCCGCGCCTCGGTGTTCACCGCCTGCAGCCAGGCGTTCACCCCGCGCGCATAGGCGGTCATCGCGGCCTTGGTGTAGTCGTCCTGCGCCTCGACCGACCGGACCGACAGCCGGTAGAGGTCGAGCCGGCGCATCAGTTCGTCGATCCGGAACGTCCGCTCCCCGAAGATTTCCGAGAGGCGGCCCTGAACGGTGCGGCGCAGCATCGTCATCTGCCAGAGACGGTCCTGGGCATGGGCGAATCCGAGGCCGAAGTAGACGTCCTCGTCGGTCTCGCCGAAGACATGCGGCACGTTCGCGTTGTCCCGCACGATCTCCACCGGCGCCGAGACGTTCGCGCTCGCGTAGCGCGCGTCGTAGTCCGGCAACGACCGCGCGAAGAACCAGTAGAGCACGACCACGAGGCCGAGCCCCAGGAGCACGGTTCCGATGAACAGCCGAAGAAGCCAGCGGAAGATCGTGGCCATTGTGCGCTCTTGTTGACGGTGACGGTGGACCGGTTAGGTAGGACGAGGTTTTACGCGAAGTCCGCGAGGGAGGAAAGTCATGGCGAAGGTCACGTTTCTGGGTCTGGGGGTGATGGGCCACCCGATGGCGGGTCATCTCGCCGCGAAAGGTCACGAGGTGACGGTCTACAACCGGACCCGGTCGAAGGCGGACGCGTGGGTCGCCGAGCACGGCGGACAGGCGGCGGCGACACCGCGGGAGGCCGCGGAGGGCGCCGAGTTCGTGATGTGCTGCGTCGGCAATGACGACGATCTCCGCGCGGTCTGCCTCGGGGCGGACGGCGCCTTCGCGGGGATGACGCGGGGGGCGATCTTCGTGGACCACACGACGGTTTCGGCGGCAGTGACGCGGGAACTCCACGCCGCTGCCGACGAAAGCCAGGTGAGCTTCGTCGACGCGCCCGTCTCGGGCGGGCAGGCGGGGGCCGAGAACGGTCAGCTCGTCGTGATGTGCGGCGGCGACGAGGGCGCCTACGCGCGCGCCGAGCCCGTGATCGAGTCCTACGCCAAGCTCTGCAAGCGTCTGGGCGAGAGCGGGGCGGGCCAGCTCACCAAGATGGTCAACCAGATCTGCATCGCGGGCCTCGTGCAGGGGCTGTCGGAAGGTCTGCACTTCGCCGAGAAGGCGGGTCTCGACGGGCGCGAGGTCGTGGATGTGATCTCGGGCGGCGCCGCGGGATCGTGGCAGATGGCCAACCGCTACGAGACGATGCTCGACGATCACTTCGCGCACGGCTTCGCGGTGGACTGGATGCGCAAGGATCTCGGGATCTGCCTGATGACGGCCGACGAGAACGGGGCGAGTCTGCCGGTGACGGCGCTCGTCGACCAGTTCTACAAGGACGTCCAGAAGATGGGTGGCGGGCGCTGGGACACCTCGAGCCTGTTCAAGCGGCTGCGCGCGGCCGGCTGAGCGGGGCGATCCGGCGGAGCGCCTGCGGCGCATGACATGTCCGGGTGGGGGCTCCGCCCCCGCCGCTGCGCGGCTCCCCCGGAGTACTTGAGCCGAGATGAAGCGGGGACGCGGGGGTCAGGCAGCGCGGGAGAGCCGCGCGGCCCAGAGCCAGAGCGCCGCGAGGCCGAAGGAGACGAGCGCGTTCCAGGACGCCATCGAAAGTCCCAGCATCTCCCAGGCGACCTGGTCGCACTGGACGAGCGGCGCGGTCATGATCTGGTCGAAGAGCTCGTCGGTCGAGAGCGCGTCGAGCGGCGCCGAGGCGCAGGTGTCGGGTCCGTCCCACCAGGCGCGTTCGACGCCCGTGTGGTAGAGGCCGATCGCGCCCGTCGCGGCGGCCGCGAGGCTGCCGATGAGCGGGAGAAGGACGCCCGGCACGGCGAGCGCCGCGAGACCGGCGGGAACAGCGGCCATGTGCGGATAGCGCTGCCAGTAGCAGAGCGGGCAGGGCGCCAGCCCGCCGATGTACTGGAACCCCCAGGCGCCGAGAACCATCGCCGCCGAACCGAGCGTTGCGAGGAGGATCAGGTTGCGTCTGGTGATGAGGCTGCTCACAGGTATCGCACCGCGTAGAATCCGCCGAGGAGGATCACGACGAAGAGCGAGAACATCAAGCCGAGCCGTTTCTCGATGAAATCACGAATGGGTGCGCCGAACTTCCACAGGAGCGAGGCGACGATGAAGAAGCGCAGCCCACGGGCGATCAGGCTGGCGAACAGGAAGACCCAGATGTTGAGCCCGGTCGTCCCCGAGAGGATGGTGATGACCTTGTAGGGGAAGGGCGTGACCCCGGCGATCAGCACCGCCCAGGCGCCCCAGGCGTTGTAGTTCAGGGCGAAGTCGTCGAAATAGGCGTCCTTTCCGTAGAACTCGAGAACCGGGCGCCCGACGCTCTCGAAGAGACCGTAGCCGATCCAGTAGCCCGCCAGTCCGCCCGCCACCGAGCTGATCGTCGCGACCGCCGCAATCCGGAACGCGGCGCGGGGCCGCGCGATGATCATCGGGATCATCAGCACGTCGGGCGGGATCGGGAAGACGGAGGACTCGATGAACGCCACGATCGCGAGCGCCCACATCGCGTGAGGGCTCGCGGCAAGCGAGAGTGTCCAGTCGTAGAGCCGCCTCAGCATGGGATCCGCCCGCAGTTTCGCGCCCAAAGGCCATGCCGTTGCGCCTCAGTCAAGCTGTCTTCTGGCGCAGCCGGGGACAATGGATGGTGGGGCAGGGCGACGGTGCGGCCGCGGGCAAGGCGGCGCGGCGACCGGCGACGGCGGCCTCGAGGCCCGGCAGAGGCACGCCAGGCTCGCGTCCCTTTTGGGCGCGGAAAGGGTCTGATTTCTCTGGAAGCCTCCGCGCCGTCGCGCTAGGGAAGACGAGGGCCCGAGTGGCGGAATGGTAGACGCAGGGGATTCAAAATCCCCCGCCGCAAGGCGTGCCGGTTCGAGTCCGGCCTCGGGCACCACCCCTCGTTCCAAGACGTTCCCCGATCATCGACAGTGTGCCGGTCGGCGGCGATTGTTGATCCGGCGCCTGCGCTCCGGTCCGGCCGAGGATGTGCGGCGGTGTTTCCGTATCAGCGACAGTGCCGCGGATATCGGGAAACATGCCGGATCGGGGATTCGACTGAGTCCGCGGACGCCGCGTCACCCGGCGCCGGGTGACGGAGTGTTGCAGGTTCGTGAACAACCTGCGGTCGTCACGCGCAAGTCCTTGAATAGGTGCCAACTTGCGGGAACCAAGCGCACCGGTCATGGTGCGGGACGTCGACCGCTCAATTCCGGGCGTGCTGGGCCGGATGGTCGGCGGGTAAATGGACGAGTTGCCGGGCGGGAACCGGCGCTGGGGGCAAGATGACGAAGACCGCCGATGCGGTCGGCGTACCGGTGACGGCGCAGCTGCGCCGACCGGACGTCGCATGTTTCACGAAGGGTACGCTGGTCGCCACGCCATTTGGCGAGCGGCCGGTCGAAACGCTCAACCCGGGCGACCGCGTCTTCACGCGGGACAACGGGGCGCGGGAGCTGCGCTGGATCGGCTGGCGCACGATCGGCTGGTCGGCGCTGATGACGAACCCGCAGCTCAAGCCGGTGCTCGTCAAGGAAGGCGCGCTAGGTCCCGGCACACCGTCGCGGGATCTCTATTTGAGCCCGAACCACCGGATGCTGGTGATCGACGCACGGGGCGACGAGGTGCTTGTCGCGGCCAAGGATCTCGTGGGCACGCCCGGGATCACATGCGTGGAATCCATGGGCGTGACGTACCTTCACCTTCTCTTCGACGCGCACGAGGTGATCCTCTCCGACGGAGCCTGGAGCGAGAGTTTCCAGCCGTCGGATTTCGCGCTGGGTACCTTCGGGAACGGTACGCGGTCGGAAATTCTCGCCCTGTTCCCCGAACTGGGATCCGCCGAGGCGGTCGACCGTTATCAGCTTGCGCGGCGTCTCACGGTCGTCGCACAGAGCATGGGGCGCGTCTGACCGCTGGACGTCGCAGGACGCGTCGTGCAGGTTGGAGGCGATCGCTCGGGAGGACGGATCATGACCGCCGCAAGACCCTGGCACATTCCCGTCGTGGGCTGGCTCGCCGTCGTCTGGACGGCGCTGGGCGCGCTCGACTTCACATTGATGCAGCTGCGGGTCGAACCGTATCTGGGGGCATTCACCACTGAGCGGGTGGCGTTCTTCTCGAGCCTGCCCGATTGGATCGACGCGCTCTGGGGGATCGGCGTCTGGGCGGGACTGGCCGGCGCCCTGTTCCTCGCGGTCGATATCCGGCGCTCCGCGGCGATCCTCGGGCTGTCGGCGCTGGCGATCGTGCTTGTCGGGATCTACTTGGTCTTCATCTCGGCGCCGACGCTTCAGGAGGCGGTCGGCGAGGAGGCGTTCTGGATCCTCGCCGTTGCGGTCGTGGTCGCCATCCTCCTCTGGATCTATGCCCGGTGGCTGCATTCCGCGGGCGCCGTGTCCTGAGGTCTCAGCGCTCCGGGATGAGCCCGCGCGGGCTGAACCGCAGAACCAGCAGCAGGATCAGACCCATCGTCAGAAGCCGCATGTGCGCGGCGCTGTCGAGGAGGTGTTCCTTTAGCCACGAGCCGTCCGGCATGCCGGAGGTTATGGACTGGATGAGGAACAGGCCGTAGGGCTCGACCATCACCCACAGAAACCAGATCAGGAAACCGCCCAGGACGGCGCCGAAATTATTGCCCGAGCCGCCCACGATCACCATGACCCAGACGAGGAAGGTGAACCGGAGGGGCTGGTAGGTGCCCGGTGTGAGCTGGCCATCGAGGGTCGTCATCATCGCGCCCGCGAGGCCGCAGATGGCGGAACCCAGGACGAAGATCTGGAGGTGCCGCCTGGTCACGTCCTTTCCCATCGCCTCGGCGGCGACCTCGTTGTCGCGGATCGCCCGCATCATGCGGCCCCAGGGCGAGTTCAGCGCGGCCTGGCTGAGCCAGATCAGCGCGAAGAGCACGACGAGGAAAAGCCCGGCGTATCCGAGCTTGACGACGATGGAGGAGGCGGTCACCGGATCGTAGCCCCACTGCGTCATCCGCTCGACGAAGGCGGGATCGTTCTGAAGGTCGATCTCGTAGGGCACCGGTCTCGGGATGCCGATCACGTTCTTCACGCCGCGCGAGAGCCAGTCCTCGTTCTTGAGCACGGCGATGACGATCTCGGCGATGCCGAGGGTCGCGATGGCGAGGTAGTCCGACCGGAGACCCAGGGCGACCTTTCCCACGATCCAGGCGGCGCCGGCGGCGAGCAGGCCGCCCACCGGCCAGGAGAGGATGACGGGAATGCCGAGGCCGCCGAGATAGCCGGTTCCGGCCGGGTTCACGGCTTCGATGGCGGCGGTTCCGGCATCGAAGACGAAGCGGAACACGAAGAAGCCGACGATCAGGATCGCGACCATGCCGAGGGTTCGCAGGCGTCCCGCCGGCGTCCGGGTCCAGAACAGGATGGCGGCCACGATCGTCATCGCGCCGAGGATGAGGCCGAGGATCACGCGCAGGCCGCCCGCGGCCCATGCGTCGTTCACCGGCGGCATCGACACGATCACCGCGCCGAGGCCGCCAAGGGCGACGAAGCCCATGACGCCGATGTTGAAAAGCCCGGCGTAGCCCCATTGCATGTTCACGCCGAGCGCCATGATCGCCGAGATCAGGCCCATGTTGAAGATGTTGAGCGCGACGTTCCAACTGTTGGTGAAGCCTGTCGAGGCGATGAGCCCGAAGACGAGAACGAAGAGCAGCAGGTTCTTGGCAGGCACGCTCATACGGTTTTCCCCTTGAAGAGGCCCGTCGGTCGGAACAGCAGCACGATGATCAGGATCGCGAAGGACACCGCGAACTTGTAGTCGGTTGACAGAAGCTGGGCGAGGCCGTCGATCTCGAGGTTCTCGGGCAGGATGTAGTTCACCACCTTCTTGAAGGCATAGGTGACGGTCACCTCCGAGAAGGCGATCACGAACCCGCCCGCGATCGCGCCGATCGGGTTGCCGAGCCCTCCCACGATCGCCGACGCGAAGATCGGCAGAAGGAGCTGGAAGTAGGTGAACGGCTTGAACGACTTGTCCAGCCCGTAGAGCGCGCCCGCCACTGTCGCGAGGCCAGCAACGATGATCCAGGTGGTTGCGACCACGCGCTCGGGGTTGATGCCGGAGAGCAACGCGAGGTCCTCGTTGTCGGAGAAGGCGCGCATCGATTTGCCGGTGCGGGTGTTGTTGAGGAACCAGAACAGCGCGGCCACGACCACGACCGCGACGACCACTGTGATGAGGGTCGTCGTGCGGATCGCGAGGCCCTCGTCGAGCCCCGTCATGTCGCGAAACGTGCGGGCGGAGATGAGAAAGCGTTCGCCGTCCGCGAAAATCTGATCGTCGACGCCGATGATGAAGCGGACCACGCCGTTCATCACGAACATGACGCCCATCGACACGATCACCAGGATCACCGGCGCGGCCTTCTGTCGTCGGTAGAACCGATAGACGCTGCGGTCGACGAATAGCAGCAGGAGCGCCGTTCCCAGTATCCCGAAGGGCAGGGCGAGCAGCGCCGTCGGCAGCGGTCCGAGCGAGATGCCGAGGCTCTGGAACCACCATGTCACCAGGATCGTGACCATGGCGCCGAAGGCCATCGTGTCGCCGTGCGCGAAGTTCGAGAACCGCAGGATCCCGTAGATCAGCGTCACGCCGAGCGCCCCCAGCGCGAGCTGGCTGCCATAGGAGATGGCCGGAACGATGACGAAGTTGGACAGCGCGACGAGCGCGTTCAACAGATCCAGCATTGGCCGGCACCCCCCTTTGGTCGCCCAAGCGTCATCGACCGTGGACTCTCGTGGCCCGTTCGATCATCGCAACCTCGTAATGCGGTGCGCCGCGCACTGCAACTGCGACCTGTGCCCGAAGCACCGGCGAGATCAGTCTTTCAACCACTTCTCGAGGAAATGCTCGAATTCCGCGCAGCTGCCTGACCGGGTCACGGCCTCGGTTTCCCCGCCGCCGGGCCTGAACCGCATGAGCGCGGTGCCATCGTCGCGAAGCGCGATCAGATAGACGGTGCGATCGCTGGTGCGCGCGCGCATCACGACATCCCGCGCCGCCGATTTCTCGTAGCGCATCACACGGCCGGGCACCTCTTCGCCATCAAGCGCGAATGCGATCTTGTATTGGCCTGTCGTCGTCCTCTCGAGATCCTGATCGACGATCCGAACCACCGTCGCGGGTGTCGCGTCGTCGTCGGGCCGGAAGGCACAGACCATCTCGGGGGTCGCGAGTCCGGCGATCTCGAAAAGGGCAGGCGCAAGCAGAGTCAGAAATGACATGCGTTCCCCTTCGTCTTTCAGTCCCGTTCGGCGGCATCCCGCCGATGCCGCTGGGGACCGAGCCTAGGAGAGAATCACTCCGCAGTCAGTTCACGATTTACCAATTATGGGCCGCAGCGGGATCGGGCGCTCAATATGTTGCCGGACTGCACAGCTTATGGTCACCCGCCGAGGAACGTGCGGCGCACTTCCGGATCGGCGAGGAGCGCCTCCCCGGTGTCGGTATAGGCGTTGGCGCCCTGGACGAGCACATACCCCTTGTCGGCGATTCCGAGCGCCTGCCGCGCGTTCTGCTCGACCATCAGGATCGAGATGCCCGAGCGCGAAACCTCGATGATCCGGTCGAAGAGTTCGTCCATCACGATCGGGCTGACCCCCGCGGTGGGCTCGTCGAGCATGAGCACTTTGGGCTGCGTCATCAGCGCCCGGCCCACGGCCACCTGCTGACGCTGGCCGCCGGAGAGTTCCCCGGCCGCCTGCCTGCGCTTCTCGCGGAGGATGGGGAACAGATCGTAGACCTGCTCCATCGTCGCGCGGATGTCGTCGCGGCGCAGGAAGGCGCCCATCTCGAGGTTCTCCTCGACGGTCATCGAGGTGAAGATGTTCGAGGTCTGCGGCACGAAGGCCATGCCCTTGGCGACCCGGGCCTGCGGGCTGAGGTCCGTGATGTCCTCGCCATCGATCCGGACCGCGCCTTCCCGGAGGTTCAGCATGCCGAAGATGGCCTTCATCGCGGTCGACTTGCCCGCGCCGTTCGGCCCGACGATCACCGCGATCTGACCTTCCTCGACGGCGATCGTGCACCCTTCGAGGATGTTCGCACCGCTGCCGTAACCGCCGGTCATCTTCTCGCCGATCAGGAACGGGGCGTGCCCCGGCGCGGGGCGCGGCTCCGACTCGGCGTAGTCGCCCTCAAGCGTGCCCTGACCGTGCGGATTGACGATGGTGCGGTCCTTGTTGCCGCGGTCGTCCTGCCAGGGATTGCCGTTCATGCGCTCACCTTGTTCTTCAGCCCGGTGCCGAGGTAGGCCTCGATCACCGCGTCGTTGCGCATGATGTCGGCGGCGGAGCCCTCGGCGAGCACCTTGCCCTCGGCCATCACGATCACCGGGTCGCAGAGGCGTCCGATGAAATCCATGTCGTGCTCGATGACGCAGAAGGTGTAGCCGCGCTCCTTGTTGAGGCGGATGATGGCGTCGGCGATCGTGTTGAGAAGCGTCCGGTTCACGCCGGCGCCGACTTCGTCGAGGAAGACGATCTTCGCGTCCACCATCATCGTGCGGCCAAGCTCGAGAAGCTTCTTCTGTCCGCCGGACAGGTTCCCGGCCTTTTCGTCCTTCAGGTGGTCGATCGTCAGGAATTCAAGAACTTCGTCGGCCTTCTTCATCAGCGCGCGATCTTCCGCGTCGATCCTCCCGCGGCCGAACCACGCGTTCCACAGCTTCTCGCCGGACTGGCCCGCGGGCACCATCATCAAATTCTCGCGCACCGTCATAGAGGAGAACTCGTGCGCGATCTGGAAGGTGCGCAGCAGGCCCTTGTGGAAGAGGTCGTGCGGGGGCAGTCCCGTGATGTCCTCGCCATCCATCGTCACCCGACCGGAGGTCGGTTGATGAACGCCGGCGATGACATTGAAAAGGGTGGTCTTTCCGGCTCCGTTGGGGCCGATCAGTCCGGTGATCGTGCCTTGACCGATTTCCAGCGAGGCGCCGTCGACCGCGTGGAAGCTTCCGAATTTCTTGTGAAGGTCCTCGACGACGATCATCTGCCAGGCTCCCCGTCCGTCCTGCCGGTGCCAATGAGGGCAGCCCGGTACGGGCTGCCCTCGTCGTGTCGGGATGTCCGCGCGATCAGCGGTAGCCGACGACCTGAAGCTCGCCGCCCTCGAACTCGATCTCGCGGTAGTTCCCGGCGCTTTCGCCGGGTCCGATGAGTTCGACCGCGGTCGCGCCCTGGTAGTCGACCTCGCCGCCGTCGGCGAGGATCTGGAGCGCCTTGCCAAGCTCGCCGGGCAGGATCTCCTCTCCCGGAGCGTTCGCGATGTCCATCACGTGCTCCTTGTAGACGCCAGGATCGGAGGAACCGGCCGCCTGCATCGCGAGCAGCATCAGCGCGGCGGCGTCGTAGGCTTCGGCCGAGAAGGCCGAGGTGCCGTCGAAGCCCGCGGCTTCCGCCATCGCGGTGTAGGTGTCGCGTCCTTCGCCCGCGGCGGCGGGGTTCTGGCCGAACGAGCCGTCGATTTCCGAGCCGAAGTTGTCCTCGAGCGCCTGGCTGACCATGCCGTCGGGGAAGACGAAGGTTTCGAAGGCGCCGGTGTCGAGTGCGGCGCGGACAACGCCCGAGCCGCCGGAGTCGACGTAGCCGGCCACGACCAGCGCTTCGCCGCCCGCCGAGGCGAGCGCGCCGACCTCGGCCGAATAGTCGGCCTTGAGGTCCTCGTGCGGCGCGTTCATCGTCACCGTGCCGCCGGCTTCCTCAAAGGCCTGCTGGAAGCTGTCGGCGAGGCCCTTGCCGTAGTCGTTGTTGGTGTAGGTGACGGCGACCTCGTCGATGCCGCGCTCCATGATGATGTTGGTCATCACGACGCCCTGCCGCGCGTCCGACGGCGCGGTGCGGAAGAACAGGCCGTTGTCCTCGACCGTCGACAGCGCCGGCGATGTCGCCGACGGCGAGATCATGACGACGCCGTTCGGAAGCGCCACGTTCTGGAGAATCGCGCCGGTCGCGCCGGAGCACATCGCGCCGACGATCCCCTTCACGCCGTCCGACGTGATCAGGCGCTCGCCGACCGCGGTCGCCGCGCCCGCGTCGATGCAGGTGCTGTCGCCGCTGACCGACTCGACGGTCGATCCGCCGAGAAAGCCGCCGGCTTCGTTGATTTCCTCGACCGCCATCTGCGCGCCGGCCTCCATCGGAGGGGCGAGCGATTCGAGCGGCCCGGTGAAGCCGAGCGCGATGCCGACCTTGACGTTTTCCTGGGCCAGGACCGGTCCAGCGACGAGCGCGGTTGCGGCGGTAGCCAGAAGTAGTTTCTTCATTACTTGTCTCCCTGATTGGACACCTTCGTCCTGAAGGGAAACTAGATTGACTGCTGCAAAAAGGGAAGGTCAAGAAAAGCGCTGCGTAGCGGCGTCTTGATCGCCGCTACGCGTATGGAGTGCGGTCGGGGGCCGTCCCGTCAGCTTAGCGCCTGGAACTCGACCCGGCGGTTCTCGTCTCCGTCTGGCTCGTTGGGGTCGAACAGGAAGCGCTCGCCCAATCCCATGGTCTCCAGGCGCGTGTCGGCGATTCCGCAGTCGTCGGTCAGGAAGCGGGCGACTTCCTCGGCCCTCAGCCGCGACAGGCGCTCGTTGTACTCCTGTGAACCCGAGGCGTCGGTATGGCCGACGATGCGGAAGAGTTCGATCTCGGGGGTGCTGTGCATCACGCGGCACATCTGCTGGAGTTGCGGAACCTGCGAGCGGTCGATCGCGGCGCTGTCGAAGCCGAACTGAATGCGTATGTTGATCTGGTCCTCGACCGGGAAGCTGACGTGGACCAGCGGCTGGTTCGGATCGGCGGGCCGGGCCACGGGATCCTGCGTCGCGGCCACGGTCACGCCGCCTTCGGTCTCCGCCGCCACAGGGGCCATATCGGTTCCCGCCGTGGCCGCGTCGGGAGCCACGTCATCGATCGTGACGAGTTCGACGCCGCGGGTGAGGCTGCGGGCCGCTCCGAGGTTGCCGCTGCGGGCGTCTGAGACGGCTTCCTTCTGTTTGAGGAGCCGTGACATGAGTTCGGCGTCCGTGAAGTCCTGCGCCGAAGCCGCTGTCGCGATCAGCGCGCTGGAAAAGGCAAGTGTCGCAAGGGGCATGAACTTCATTCTGGGCCTCCGGAATGCGGGTTAATTGCAAGACAAAACTACGCTATCGTGCATCATGAGACAACGTGTCGTATTTTTTGCGGGGATGGCGATGGACGGGACGAAGTGGCCTATCGAAACCCTCCACCGGATCAAGATGCCAGCGTGATGCAGACGCCGACGACCCGCATTCCCCTGCTCGACGCCGCGCCCCTGAGTGTCGGCGCCGGTCTCACGCATACCGGTCTCGTCCGCGAACGCAACGAGGATTCGATCCTGACCGATCCCACGGGGGCGCTCTGGGCCGTGGCGGACGGCATGGGAGGGCATGGCAGCGGCGATGTCGCCTCCGACATCGTGGTCGAGCGGCTTTCCACGGCGCCGGACGACGGCGATCCCGCGATGATCCTCGAGGCGTTGATCGTCGACGCGAACGACCGGATCTACGACCGCGCGCAGCAGTCCGGCGGCCGGACGATGGGCGCCACCGTGGTCGCGCTGATGATCCAGAACGCCATCGGCTACGTCGCCTGGGCGGGTGACAGCCGCGGATACCTGCTGCGCCGTGGCGGGTTGCGGCTTCTGACGCGGGACCACACTGTCGTGCAGAGCCTCGTCGACCAGGGCGTCATCGGCTCCGAGGAGGCGCACCGCCACGCTCAGGCGAATGTGGTGACACGTGCGGTCGGGGCGGAACCCGAGATCGAGATCGACCTCGTCACGATCCCGTTCATCGCGGGGGATCGCGCGCTCCTGTGCAGCGACGGTCTGACCGCCTGCCTCGGCGATCAGCAGATCTCGGCCCTGCTCCACGACGCCGAAACGCCGGAGGACGCCTGCCGACACCTGATCGCGGCCGCGCTGGAGGCCGGCGCGCCGGACAACGTCTCGGTCATCGTGGTCTTCCTGGTCGAGGGATAGGCGATGCGGCAGGGCGCGCTCATCGGACCCATCATCATCGCCATCGGCCTCGTCGTGGCGAGCATTTCCTTCTCGCTCGTCGGGGCATTGCTCGACACCGCTGAGGGCGATACGGAATTGCGGCTCGAGCGGGCCGAGGACGAAATCGCCGCGCTGCGCGACGAGATCTCCCGGCTTCAGGGAGCGCAGCGCGAAACGAGAGCGGAGGTCTCGCGGCTCGTCGAGGAAATCGCCCTGCGCGCGAGCGGTCCGGCCGCATCGTCCGCCCCGGTGCCCGATCCCTCGCAGATCATGTTGAATCCCGAAGACGAGACGGATCTTCCGCCGGGAACCGAAGCGCCCACGGAAGAGGTGATGGTCAACGGGCGGCGGTTCAACGTCGGCCTCACCCAACCGCGCAACAGCACCATGCTCGAGGTTCTGGGCCGCCCGCGCGAGAGCTTCTCCACCGATTGCCAGCCGGTCACGAACGCGCGGCTGAGGGAACTGCTCGAGACACGCGACGTCGGCCCGATCAGGGTGACGATGGTCCGGCCCGCCATGGAGTCGCTCGAACGGATCGTCGACCGGCTCCGGGTCGAGGAGCCCGACCTGCACGCGGCGCTCGGAACCGCCGGGGCGCTCTGCGCGCGCCTGATCCGGGGGTCGTCCTCGGCGATCTCCAACCATTCGTGGGGCACCGCGGTCGACCTCAAGATCCTCGATCGTCTCGACGCCTTCGGCGATGGCGGCACGCAGTTCGCGCTCGTCGTTCTCGCGGAGCTTTTCAACGACGAGGGCTGGTTCTGGGGAGCGACGTATTCCCGCGAGGATTCGATGCATTTCGAGGTCAGCGAAGAGGCGCTTCGGCGGTGGGCGGCGGAAGGACGGCTTTGAGCCGCCGCCGCACCGCGGGAGGCGTCTACCTCGCCGAGGCCGCCGATGTCCTCCGCTTCGTCGACGCGGTCCCGGACATGGTCCGCGAAGGAGAGCGCACCATCAGCGAGCGGGCGGCCGGGCTGCTCTCCGCGTTCGAGTCACGGCTGATCGCGGCCGGGGCGCCCGCGCCGGCCGGTCCGCCGGCGCGCTACGCCCTCGCCGTCCTGATCGACCAGCGCGTCAGGCAGGAGCGCGGCATCCGGATAAGCACGTGGGCCGCGGCGGCGCATGCGCGGCTCTTCGAGGGGCGCGACATATCGCTGGAGGAAATCCGCAGGTTCCGAGAGACCGCGGCACGGTCGGGATCCGGCTATGCGCCGCTGCACGCGTTTCTCTGCGAAATCATGGACCGTCTGGAGGGCGCACGCCGGCACCGCGCGACGATCTCCGGCGGACCGACCGCCCTCGTCCTCGCGGGTGTCGTCGCGCTTGTGTTGTCGCTCGGCGCCTATGCCGCGTTTCTCGACTACCGATTCCACGCGCGCAGTCATCAGGCGTTCCTCTCGGAGGTCGCCGACATCGACGCGCGCGATCTCCCTCTGGCCGACCGCCTCGACGCCCTCGCGACAGCCGCGTCGCGGGTGGAAAGCGCGGCGTCGCGAGCGCCCCTCGCAGGAGTGATCGCCCTGCCGTTCGCCAAGGGCGCCGAGCGGGCGTGGGCGGCCTACGCCCGCGAGGTAAATGCCGAACTCCCCGCCGCGATCGCGGACCTCGTGGCCGAGGACCTTGCGACCGAAGGCGAGAATCTGCCCCTCTACGACACGCTGCGCGCGTGGTCGGTGCTGTCCGGCGAGACGGAGTGGTCGGCGGGCTACCTCGCCGGCTGGCTCGAGGACCGACCGGCGGGCGAAGGCCTGGCGCCGCACGCGGCCGCGCTTTCCGGTCCGGTGTCCTCGGTGCCGTCGCCGGACCCGGTGCTTCTCGGGCAGGCCCGCGCCTTCGCGGCCGACCTCGGCGAGCCCGAGCGCGCGTGGCTGGAGCTGAGGCGCTCCGACGACGCCCGGTCGCTCGCCCCGTGGTCGCCGGAGGACGCGGTGCCCGGGCTGGGGGACGTCGTCGTCCGGCGATCGGGCCGGTCCCTGAGCGACGGGCTCGACGGGCTCTACACCGAGCGAGGCTGGACCCACGCACGGGACATCGGAGCGGGAACGGCCGTTCAGCGCGCGCGCGACGTCGCGCCGGCGGTGCTGGGCGGTACGCCGGACCGGCGAAACGATTCGCCGGACGTCCTGATGGAGGTGCTGCAGCGTGAGACGATCGCGCGCTGGAAAGCCTGGCTCGCCGATCTCCGCGTGCGGCCGTTCTCCGAGCGCGACAGCGCGATCCTCATTTCGGGCAGTCTCGCGCAGGGCACCTCGCCGCTCGACCGTCTCATCCGCGAGGTCTGGCGTCAGGCCGGCGGGCACGACCGCGCCCGCCCGCACGCGCTGCAACTCCAGATCGCGACGGCGTTCGGCGCGATGATCCAGTACGCCGAGCAGGGTGGGCTCTCGGAGATTTCCGCGCTGTTCTCCTCGCTCAATGTCGCGCTCGCGACGATCGACTTCGACGAGGACCGGGGCGCGGAGAAGCTGATGAGCATTCAGGACCGCGCCCGTTCGATCCGGGCGCTGGCCGCCGCGCCGACGATCGTGGCACAGATCGCCGAAGACGTGCTCGCGCAGACGAGCGCGGCGCATGCGAGCCTGCTTTCGAACCCGATCACGCGGCAATGGCAGCGCGATGTCTACCCGCTCTGCCGCGCGACGGTGAACGAGAGCTTCCCGTTCAACGACGGGCCCGACGCGGCGTTGTCGGAGTTCACCGAGTTGTTTTCGCCACGGGGGGCGATCCGGCGCTTCGTGGCGTCGGCCGAACGATACATCGACACGAGCGGCGACATCTGGCGCTGGAAGCCGGAGGCCCGGCTGTCGGGGCTGTCGCCGGAGACGGCCGAATTCCTCCAGCGGGCAAGCCTGATCTCGCAGGCGTTCTTCGGAGCCGACGGCGCTCTGTCGACCGATGTCCGCCTCGCGGCGCTCGCCGAACGGGGCGAGGCGATGGTGTTTCTCGGCGGCGACGGCGTTCCGATTCGCGCCGATGCGGGAGCGGGGACGCTCGTGTGGCCGGGGCCCGATCCGGCGCAGGGGGCGGAGGTCGCCTTCCGGGAAGGCGCGCGGTCCGAGCGCGTGCAGGGCGCCGGCCCCTGGGGGCTTTTCAGGGTGCTCGACACGACACGGCTCCGGGTGCGTGACGAGGGGCGCAGGGTGCTTGTCGACCTGCGCACCGACGTCGGGCGGATCTTCCTTGAGATGACCTTCGCGGGGCCGGCCAATCCCGTCGCTGCCCGGGGCCTTCTGTCCGGCCTCGTCTGTCCGCCGGTTCTCTAGGTGTCGCAAAGCGTTCGACGTGAGGACTTCATGCGAAATCCGCGTATAGTCGCGACAGGTGCCGACACCACGAGACGAGGAAAGGGCAAGCCCAATGGCCGACATCAAGGGGATCGACGTGACGGGGCCGTTTCCGGCCGACAAGTTCAGGTTCGTGCGCATGTCGGGCCACGACGAGATCAGCCGGCCGTTCCAGTACGATCTCCAGATGCTGAAGACCGACGCCGGCGATGACGTCGACGTCTCGTCCGTCCTCGGCCAGTCGGTGACGCTCAAGGTCGCGACGTCGAACGGGGATCGCTTCTTCTCAGGTCTCGTCGACGAGTTCGGTATCTCGGGCTTCTCGGCCAACGAGGTGCTCTATTTCGCGACCGTCCGGCCGTGGCTCTGGTTTCTGTCGAAGACGACCGACAACCGGATTTTCCAGAACAAGAGCGTGATCGACATCATCGAGGAGGTCTTCGGCGGCTATCCCGACGCGCGCTTCGAAAAGCGGCTCCGCGAGACCTACGAGCCCCGCGAGTATTGCGTGCAGTACGGCGAAAGTGACCTCGACTTCGTGCAGCGGCTCATGGAGCACGAGGGCATCTTCTATTTCTTCGAGCATGCGGACGGCGAGCACCGCATGGTCCTGACCGATTCGGTGAGCGAGCTTGCCGCGGTGCCCGGCTATGACACGCTCCAGTTCTTTGGCGAGACCGGCGCGGCGGAGGGGCATGACGAAGGCATGCGGACCTGGCGGCGGGTGTCGCGCGCAGTGCCGGCAGTCTACGAACAGACCGACTACGACTTCGTGAAGCCCGCCGCCGATCTCACGAGCCGGAGCGAAGAGCCGCTCGGGCACACGCTCGACGACGGGGCGCTCTACCACTATCCCGGCACCTACACCGAGCTGGGGCGCGCGGACACGCTGTCGCTCGTGCGGCGGGAGGAGGTCCAGGCGCCGTCGCGCAGTGTCGAGGCGACGGGCGATGCCGCCGGCCTCTGGTCGGGGGCAAAGCTCACTCTCGAGTCGTATCCCCTGGATGCCGAGAACATCGCCTACACGGTCCTTCGCATCGACTATGTCTTCTCGAACGGTCAATACGATCCCGAAGCGCTCGGCCCGGCGACGGCGATGTCGCTGCGCTACCGCCTGATGCCGCACGAGGTGGCCTTCCGTCCCGCGCGGATCACGCCCAAGCCCGTGATGAAGGGGCCGCAGACCGCCGTCGTGGTCGGCCCGAGCGGCGAGGAGATCTTCACCGACCAGTATGCCCGCGTGAAGGTGCAGTTCCACTGGGATCGCCTCGGCGGCAACGACGAGGCCTCGTCGTGCTTCGTGCGGGTCAGTTCCGTCTGGGCGGGCTCCGGCTGGGGCTTCATCCAGATCCCGCGGATCGGTCAGGAAGTGATCGTCGATTTCCTCGAGGGGGACCCCGACCAGCCGATCATCACCGGCCGTGTCTACAATGCCGCCCAGATGCCCCCCTACGAGTTGCCGGGCAACGCCACCCAATCGGGCTGGAAGTCGAACTCCTCGCCCGGGGGCGGTGGCTGGAACGAATTGCGCTTCGAGGACAAGGCCGGCGAGGAGGAGGTCTATTTCCAGGCCGAAAAGGATCACAACGAGCTCGTCAAGAACAACGAGACAAGAAACATCGGCAACGACTGGGTCGAGGACGTGGGCCGCGACGCGACCCAATCCGTCGGCAACGACCGGACCGAAAGCGTCGGGCACGACAAGTCCACCAGCGTCGGCAACAACCGCGCGGTGTCGATCGGTGTCGACGACGACGAGACGGTGGGGTCGAACCGCAGCCTGACCGTCGGTGCGGACGAGACGATCTCGATCGGCACGAACTCGACAGAGACGGTTGGCGCGAACCACACCCAGAACGTGGGATCGGCCCAGTCGCTCAGCGTCGGCACCACGCGGTCGCGGACCGTCGGCGCGGCCGAAAGCGTGACGGTGCGCGCGGCGCAGGCGGTCACGGTCGGCGCGGCGCGGAACGTGACGGTCGGAGCCGAGCAGGTCCATTCCGTCGCCAACGACGACAGCTGGAACATCGGCGGCAGCCAGTCGACGGACATCGGCGAGGCCCGCACGATAAGGGTCGGCAAGACCAGCGCGTTGGACGCGGGCGAGAATGTCGCCGTGAACGCTGGCAAAAACATCCTGATCGAAGCCGCCGACAGCATCGTGATCAAATGCGGCAAGGCGGCGATCTCGATGAAGAAGGACGGCACGATCAGCATCGAGGGCAAGGACGTCAACGTGAAGGGCTCGGGCAAGATCAACGTCAAGGCGTCGAGCGACATCACGATGAAGGGCTCGAAGATCAACCAGAACTGAGGAGCGCCTCCACTCCGGCGCGCGTCGCGGGAGCGGGAGGCCGGCCCGTGCGCCACACGACGTCTGCGGTCTCCACCGCGCCCGCGCCCGGTTCGGGCGCCGCCTCGAGGCGGCGCGTCAGATCCTCCGCGCCGATCAGCCCGTCCGCCGCGTCGGCGAGATCGTAGATCACGGCGTCGCACCACGCATTGCCCGCCGCGACAGGCACGTCGTCCCCGCGCAGGACGGCCACGAGCGGATAGAGCCGTCCGAGCTTGTCCTCGCTCGGCACCGCCGCGATCAGCACTGTCATGCCGCCGAGCCCGACGCGGGCGCGCAGCCCGTCGGGCGGCCAGTCTTCGGGCGCCGCGGCGGCCAGACAGTCGGTCAGCCAGCGGTCGAGCGGCAGACGCAGGCCCTGCGGCAGCCCCCGCGCGACGAAATCGCCCGTCGCGGGCATCTTGCCGAAAAAGCCGGTCCAGCGCGCCATCAGAAGCCTTGCGGACAGCGGAAGCCCGAGAAGATCGCCAGATCGAAGGGGTTTTCGACGCTGTTCGCGCGAAGCTCGTAGTCCGCGACGAAATTTTGCGCGCCGAGCCGCAGGCGGAAAAGCTCGGGCAGGTTGGTGGGCTGAAGCCGGCCCTTCCGGATCAGTCTAAGGATTGCCCAGCCTCCGATCTCCGAGGTGATCACCTCGGCGGACCCGTCGATCGGGGTGAAGGACAGCGTGACCATGCCCGTGCCGTCCGACCCCGGCCAGGTCATCGGCATCGGCCGGGTGGCGGAGTTGAAGTAGCTCAGCACCTGACCATCGACGTTCAGGGTCACCCGTGCGGCGTTGGCCGACAGGTCCCTGGGTTCGAGCGTGAAGGCCATCACCGGCCCCGCGCCGCCCGGAAACAGGGCATCGCGGATCGCCCGCGCGTTCTCGAAGGGGCCAAGGACCTGGTCGTCGAGACCGAAATCGGCGCGCCAGCGCCACGGCCGCACCGAGTTGTCGATGTAGGGCAGAAGGTGATCGTTCGTGAAGGCGTCGATCAGCCCGCCCGGCCCGAACAGGCGCGCGAAGTCGAGCGTGTTGACGTCGATCGCGCTGGACTGATCGAAGGGATAGCGGCCCTGGACGGCGGAGGTGCAGAACGGCAGGATGTCGGCCCGCCACCGCGCGTTGAGCTGGGTGATGACGGCATCGCGGGTGACGGCGATCGTGTCTCCCGCGATGCCGCCGACCCAGTCGTCGACGGGATCGGGCAGCAGGGCGGCGACATCCGCCACGGCCCCGGTCAGCTGCGGCAGTCCTCCCTGTTCGAGCAGGGCCTGTTGCGGATTTGGGCTGGCCAGCACGATCTGCATCTGGTTCGACAGTGTCGTCAGCGCGGCCTCGACGTCTCCCAGAAGCGGCGCGACGCCGTCGACCTCCTCGACCGTGCCGAGGATCGGCGCGAAGTGCCGCGCCACCGGCGCCCCCGGTCGCTCGGCGCCTTCGCCGCCGCCGCTCGGAGCGAAGGTCGCCGCCTTCTTCGAGAGCCTGCCGATCTTGCCGAGTTTCTTCGTCGCGGCATTGAAGAGCCCCGACTGCGCCTGATCGGCGCCGGCGGAGGCCCCGTCGTCGGAAACCCGGCTGAGGTCGGTTTCACTCACCACGGCCTGAAGCAGCCGGCGCAACGCGCTGTCGGAGGACGCGAGATCCTTCAGGTTGACGCTCGCCGAGTTGAGGTCGCTGATCGGGGCGAGGCGGACGTCCCTGAGAAATCCGTCCCATTGGGCGATGAAGTCCTCGTAGTAGAGCTTGAGAATGTCGGTCCGGAGCGCATCCTCCGATATTTGCGCGTTCTCGGCGCAGCCTCCGGCGAAGACCGTCCGGTCGAGGGCGGCCTGCGCGGCGACTTCGGGCACCAGCGGGAGAACGGCCCCGTGGAAGCCGTCGTAGGTGAAGGCCCCCGGCAGGCCGACGCGCAACGTCTTCTCCGAGAGCCGCGTGAGCACGCGGGCGCCGTTCGGACCTGCGAATTCCGCGGGGATCCACTCGGGAAGCCCTGCGATCGAGGGATCGGACAGAAGCGCCCGGTAGGCGCGGACGGCGAGCGGAATGGTGCAGATGACCTCAAGCGACTGCCCGACGAGCGCCTGGTCGGGATCGATCCGGTCCTCTTCCAGTCCCATCCGCCCGATCGCGGCCAGCTGATGCTCGACCGCGGCCTCGGTCGGGAAGGGGTCGATGGGCGCGGCCTTCGGCAGCTCTCCAAGCCACCAGTCGGTGACGAATTCGGCGTCATAGGGCGCGAGCCCCGTCATCATCTGGTAGGTCTTCAGCGCGCCGAGCAGGAAATCGGGATCGCGGATCTGGCGCCACATGGTGGCTTCGAGCAGCGCGATCATGCGGGGTTCGAGGATGTTGCGCAGCACGTGGTCTCTGGAAAGGCTCTGGGCATAGTCGAGCTCCGCGGCGGCGCTCGGGCCGAAGACGGTCATCGCGCCCGTTCGCACGCCGGTCGAGGCGCGCGAGACCTCGGTCATGGCGTCGAGCGCGAGCGGCAGGTCGAGCGGGTCGGTCGGCGCCTGCCGGGCGGCGACGTTCGTCAGGCGCTGGGAGAGGGCGCCGAGCTGGCGCTCCTGATCCGCGATGCCGCCGGACCAGCGCTGATAGGAGAACAGGAAGAAGGTCGCCGCGACGACCGTCGCGAGCGAGGCGGCGGCCACGGAGCCGCGCCAGATCCAGCGGCGGCGTTCCTCAGCATGCGGATCGAAGGTGCCCAGACCGGCCTCCGGGAAGATCACCTCGGCGAGGAGATTGCGCAGGAAGAAGGACCGGCTTTCGCCATGCGCGCGGGCCTCGTGGCGCGGCGCGTCGAGACCGAAACTCGCCGCCATCGCGCCGACCAGCCGGTCCACGGGCGAGCCTTCCTGCGTCGCCGACGTCATGTAGAAGCCGCGCAGCCAGGCGCTGTCCTCATAGCGGCTCTCGCCGAAGACCGTTTCGATCAGGGTCTTGAGCGGTCCGGTCAGCCGGTCCACCTCGGCGGGAAAGCGGAAGACCTCGCCACGCTGGGAGAGCGTCATGTCGTCGGACATGCGCTTTGTGAGCCGGTCCTCGAGCGAGGCGAGAAGCGCCTTCATTTCCCGGTCGATCATTGTCCCGTCGAGGCGCGTCTCCGTCGGCAGGGTCGCCCCCCAGACCTGTTCCCGCGCCCGCGTGCCGAGGTCGCCGAAAAACGCCTCGAAGCCCGGGACGAGATCGACCTTGGTGATCATCAGGTAGACCGGGAGATTGATCCCGAGCTTGTCCCGAAGCTCCGACAGGCGCTTGCGGATCTCGCGGCCGTGGTCGCGGAGCGAAGCTTCGTCGCCCATGAGTTCCTCGACCGACAGCGTCAGGATCACGCCGTTCAGCGCCCTCCGTCCCCGGTGCTTCGTCAGGAGCGACAGGAAGCCCCGCCATTCCGCGGCATCGACCTCGGGATCGCTTTCCTGCTGGACGTAGCGGCCGGCCGTGTCGACGAGCACGGCTTCCTCGGTGAAGAACCAGTCGCAGTTCCGGGTCCCGCCCACGCCCTTGAGGTCGTCCGACAGATCGATCGGGAAGTGCAGGCCGGACTGCTTGAGCGCCGTCGTCTTGCCCGTGCCGGGCGGTCCGATGATGACGTACCAGGGCATGTCGCGCAGGAATTTCCGCCCGCCGAGCTTGGAGCGCTTCATCTGCGTGAGGATGTCCTGAAACTTCTCGTTCACCTCGGCGAGGTTCTCTTCGCCGGGGGCCGCGGGCTGCGCCGGCTCCTGCTGTGCGAGGTCGGTCACGAACATCCGGTTGGCGCGCGCCGCGCGGAGCTGCCGGATCAGCATCGAGACGAGCCAGAGGATGACGATCAGCCCGATCACGATCAGTCGAGAGAGTTCGCTGGCGAGCGGGCTCGCCTCTCCGATCGAGACGAGCGGGCCGTAGAGCCAGATCAGCGCGCAGAGCAGGACGATGCCAACGATCGTCCAGAACGTCCGGGAAATGAGGAAGCCGAAGAGGGACTTGATGACGCGCATCCGGTCAGACCTTCTTCTCGATTACGATCTCGACACGCCGGTTCCGCGCACGTCCCTCGCGCGTAGCGTTGTCCGCGATTGGCTGGGTCGCGGCCCGCCCGCGCGACGAGATGAGGTCGGCCGGGACGCCGGATGCCGCGAGGATCCGGGCGATCGTGGCGGCGCGCGCCTCGCTCAGCCCCTGGTTCGACTGGAACGGGTTCGAGCGCTGGACCGGGACGCTGTCGGTATGGCCGATGACGGTGACGCCGCCCACGAACTCGATGTTCTCGACGATGACGCGGGCGATCGAGGCGATGAGGGGGTCGTAGATGGAATTCATGTCGGCCTTGGCCGACCGGAAGATCTCGGGATCGCTCGCCTGCACGACGACGATGGCGAGCGAGGCGTCCTCGCGCCCGGTGAGCGCCCGGACGGTGTCGCGCGGCGCGGCTTCGCCGATCAGCGGAAGGAATTCCAGCACCACCGGTTCGAGAAGGATGTCCGGCGGCGGCTCGGCGTTCTCGATGACGGGCCGGAAGACATCGGCGCGTTCCGCTGGGGGCAGGACGCCCGCAAGGGTGTAGAGTTGTTCGCCCTTCGAGGAAAGCCGCATGCCGAGGCCCACGTAGATCATCGCGATCGCCGCCGCCGCGATCACGCCTATGGCCCAGAGCGGCACCACGAAGCGTGACGGTTCGTCGTCGGCGACGACGCCGCGCCAGTGCGGCGACAGCTCCTCGCGCGCGTCCTCCGGTTTGAGGAGGATGCGGGCGATCTGGTTGCGAAGCTGCGTGATCGAGGCCTCGCCCGAGGCGCCCGCAAGCCGGTAGCGTCCGCGAAAGCCCAGTGACAGGCACAGGAAGGCCAACTCCAGCATCTGCGGATCCCGGTCAGGGAAGCGCATCAGTTCGTCGAGTCGCTGGAAGAACCGCTCGCCAGCGTCGACGTCACCGGAGATCTGGGTCACGAGCGGCTGTCGCGGCCAGCCTGAATGCGCCCCCCACGGCGTGTTGAGCGCGAGATCGTCGAGGAGCGCCGCGACGAACCACGCCGCCTGATCGGCCCGTGCGAGCGGGACGCCTTGCGTGACGGCGTTGTCGCGCGAGAAGGTGAGGTTTTCGAGGAACCTCTCGCGCATCACGTCGGGGTTCTCCGGCGCGCTCGCGCGCTCCAACTCCGGCGCGAGGCCAAGAAGGACAGAGAAGGACGACACCAGCGGGTTGTCGCCCGCGCGCGCCTGCCGGAGCCGCGCGGCCCCGTACTCCGTCGACGGCGCCGTCTGACGCCTCGGACCGCCCGTCGGCGCGGCGCGCGGCCGGTTGACCGGCCGGATTCGGGTGCGCCCCGCATCGTTCTCGAGCCCGAATGGGTCGTCCTTGGTCATGGCCTCACCTGTTCACGGCGTAGCAGTCGATCACCGGTTCCCGGTCGAGTTTCCCCGAGACGCCAACCACGAAGCCCGGCGCGTCCGAGAGCGACGCCCAGTGTTCGGAGGTCCGGTCAAGCTCGAGGCAGAGCCTGTCGCCGTCGTAGGGGATCTCGCGCGGCTGCGAATGCAGCGGCTTCAGCGGAATGCCCGGCAGCCGCGAGGTCCAGAGCGTGTCGAACTCGTCGGCCGCGCCGACCGTCGCCTGGTCGACGAAGAGCGTTCTTAGCATCTTTTCCGACATGTCGCCGCCGACGCGCAGCACGATCCGGCTTGTCCTGACGATCTCGGGGTTGTCGATCCGGACCGTCCACACGTTGTCGCTGTGCCGCGAGACCTGAAGCGCGCGCGACTTCGGCTCGACATGTCTGAGCGACAGGATGAGCGAGCGGAGCGTGTCGGCCAGGGCCTCGAACGCGGGTTGGGGATCCTCGTGCGTGTAGGGCGGGAGCTCCGTCAGGCGGCGCGACGACGACCCATAGGTCGCCATGCGTCCGGCGAGCCCGGCGAGTTCGAGATAGAGCTGCGACGGGTGGAAGGTGTCCTGCGACAGCATGTGGGCGACACGCGGCATAGCGGCGTTGGCCAGTTCGAGGATCAGCAGGTTCTCGACCGACGCGCCGGTCCCGCCGAGCACCATCCCGCCATGCGCCTCCGCGATCCGGTCGAGCCCGTTGACGATTTCCTGCGCGAACTGCGCGTACCAGGGAACGGCGGCGGTAACGAGGGCAGGGGGCAGGAAGCCCTCCACGCACGAGACGGCGCCCGACGCGTCGAGGCCTTGGATCCGCGCCACGGGAAGCGTTGTATACCCGGCCGTCTCCTGTCCGGGGACGAGGAGCTTGGGCGCGATCCGGGCGATCTCGATCTCCTCGGCCTCCGCGCCCCCGCGCACCGCGTCACGGACCCTGACCAGTTCGCCCAGGTAGCGCGCGCCCGACGGGGTGGCGTGGCTAGGGTCGATCGCCGCGGCGCCGTCCCGGATCGCCGGCACGGCGAGATGGACGAGGCCCGGCGGGGTCTCGCGGGTGATCGGGACCGGATCGACCGCTGCCGTAGTCTCGGAGAGCGTGAAGGGCGTGCCGTCGGGAAAGATCCCGTCCGCGCTGCCCAGCCCGATGAGCCCCGAATCCAGCGCGGCCCCGTCCAGCGCCAGCGCCCGGAAGCCGAAGCTCTGGAGCGGCGCCGCCTTCAGCGCGCCGCGGACCAGCGTCTCGGCGTAGCGGTCCTGCTGCTGGAAATGCTGGGTGCGAAGGAAGAGCCCTTCCGACCAGACAACCTTGTTCCCGTCGCTCATGCGTTCTCCGTTCTGCTCAGGCCGGGACGAGCGCGATGCCGCCCGGTGTCACGTTGACGACGACGCCGGCAGACCCTGCAGGCGCCGGGGCGACGGAGCGGTAGATCTTGCCGCCCGGGTCGCGAAACCCCGCGACGATGCCGACCGCCGAGACGCCCTCCTGGATGGCGATCGTGCGCGAGGTAGGCGCGCCGGCGGTCAGCACGATCTGGTCGGCCTTCACGAAGTCGGCGCCAAGGGCGGACGCGGGATCCTGCAGTGTGAAGAAATCCGCCGCGTCGAAGGCGCCGGTGCCCCGCATCTGCACGACCGTGAGCGTCAGCGGACGGTCGGCGCCGTCGGGGCCGGGGTTCATGCCGGGGACGCCCTGCGCGCTGACCGTCAGGCTCGGCGCGGCGCCCATGCATCCCGCGAGCGCGGCGAGAGCGGCGCCTCCGAAAAGGACGGCTCTTCTTTCGAGTGGCATCTCAGTTCCTCCTCTTGTCTTCGTATGCATCTCTGAAATCGCTGCCGACCTCGCCCAGGAACCGCTCCTCGGCGGACCGGGCGATGTCGCGGTACCGTTCCTCGTAGAGTTGCCAGAGCTTGGCGCTGCGGCCCCCGGCAAGCAAGGTCTCGAGAAGACCCGCCTCCTCGAGCTCGCGCTCGAGCTCCTGCGGATCGAAGCGGTCGATCATGCGCCGAAGCGCGGTCTGGAGCGCCGACCAGGTGCGGACCTGGTGGTCGGCCAGGTCACGGTAGGCCTCGTCGATCGCCGCGTCGGGCGCGAGATAGCCGTCGCCGCGGGACGACAGCAGCGCCTGCACGGCGTCGTCCGTGCCGACGGCGAATTTCAGCGGGTTCACGTTCGCGGATCCGATCATCGTCTGGGCCACGCGGACCTTCTGCTTCTCCTGCGCCCGTGTGCGCAGAAGGTGGACGAGACCATCTGTCAGCGCGCGGAACCGGCGCCCGATCTCCTCCATCTCCGCCAGCGGATCGTCCGTCGGGTGGCGCGCGGCGTCAAGCCCGAGGCCGCGAAAGAAGGCTTCCCGCAGCGCGCGGTCGTCGGCCGTCGCAGCCGGCGCGCTCTGCGCTGCAGGCTCGACCGGGCCGGACGCTTGTTCGGCGGGCGGTGGGGTCGGGCCGGGCTCGGGTCCGCTTTGCCCGACGCCCGAGAAGTAGTCGCTCGACTGGCTCGGCGTCTCGTCCCGAGGGGGAGGATCCGCCCGCCGCGGCGCGAGGTCTAGAGCGAAGGGATCGTTGTCGTCGAGAGGGCGCGGCGGCCGGACTGGTTTCTCCTCGCGATCGGTGGGGCGGTTGTCGGTCCGGAGGCCGAAGGGGGCGGGCAGGTCCCTGGGACGCTCGCGCCGCTCCTCGGGCTCTTTCGCGGGTTCGAACTCGAAGGAAAACGCCCCGCCACGCGATTGCGGCGCCGCCGTCTTCGGAGTGGCGTCCTCCATCTCGACGCGGATCACGAAATCGCCCAGCCGTAGACGCATGTCGTGCTCGAGCGCGACGCTGTTGCCGGGACCGAGAGGCTGGCTCGCGCCGTCGACGAAGAGCCCCCCGCGGCTCGCGTCGGTCACGGTCGGGACGCCGCCCTCGTCCGAGATCACGCAGTGCTTGCGGGACACGAACATGTCGGGATCGTCGATCTGCCAGTCCGCGTCGTCCCCGCGGCCGATGCTCAGGCCGCCGCCGAAATAGATCCGCCGGCTTTCCCGTTGCGGCGTCGGCGCGTGTTCGAGGATGAGGACGAGATCGCTCATGCCGCGCGGTCCTCCGCGGGTCCGGCTGCGCTGAAGCGGCGGATGGCGAGGTCGTCGGCGTCGCCCGCCGGCTTAGACCTCAGCCAGGTGGTCCATCCCAGTCTCGTCTCGCCCAGTCGCGGTTCGGGGACGTCGCGGGCCGCGAGGACGAGCCGCAGATCGAAGGCCACGTCGTGACCGGCGGCGAAGTCGAGGGCATGACGCAGATCCCCGGCAGCGTCCGCACCGTGGAGAAACGAGAGGAAATCCTTTCGGGACAGAGGTCCGATCCTGATCTCCGCGCGCGCATGACGTTCGAAGACACGCGATCCCGCGACGGCGGTCCTGCCGAGAACAGCGCTCGACGACCCGACGCGGGATTGCAGGCGCTCGGGCAAATCCGTCCAGACTCCCACGAATTCGCGAAGCTCCACGCGCGTTCCGACGACGCTTTCGAGATAGCGCACGAGGCGGTCCGGTCCCTGCGGCTGGTTCGCGAGGGACGTCGCATGCCGGAGCTTCGTCGCGGCGCGCGTCGTCTTTCCGCTCCGCGTTCCCGGCAACCCGACGCCCGCAAGCGCCCGAAGAAGCGCGGTCACCTGTCCGCCGTCGGCGGCGGAAACCTGCACCTCCGCCCGGTTGTCGGCCCAGGCCCGCCAGTAGAGCGTCATCGCGCGATGCTGGAGCATGTTGCAGAAGTCGAGGAAAGCGGTGTCCGACATCGCCCGCTCGCTCTCGCCGGCGAACCAGCGGTTCGAGAGCCGCTGCATCACCCATCGCGTGAGATGGAGCGGCATCGGGCCTTCGGGACCGAGCAGGCCGATGACGTTGACGCTCACGTTGGGCGGTGCGCCGGGAGCGTCGGCGAGCCGGATTTCGGCGATGTCGCTGGTCGCGAACGAAAGCCGCACGCCCTGTCCGAGGCGCGCCGGTTCCTGCGCTGCGCCGCCCGCATGCCCGAAACGGCGATCCGCAGTCTCGAGCCGCCGGAGCAGCTCGAAGAAATCCATCGACGCGGTGTCCGCGGCGAGCGCCTCTAGATCAGGGCGCGCGTGCCGGGCGTCATCGGCCATCGGACGGTCTCCTGATCTTGCATGAGGTGGGCTGTCGTTCGCACGAATGAATTGATCGCGGCGTGGCGCGAAAGCAGGCGCGACAGGATCGCGGAAAGCAGAAGCCGGCTGCCGCCGGAGAGCACGCCGTCGTCGATGTCGAGCGTGATCTCGGTGCCGTGGGCGAAGCACATCGGTCCCGCCATCGGCAGTCTTTCGATGACGGGCGCAGAGCGGACACGGGTGATCGCGCGGCCGTGGCGCGCATAGGCCGGATCGCCGCGGTCCGCGTAGAGGGCGAGCAGCGCCCGGAGCGGTTCCGCCTCGGCGCCCGCCTCCGCGAGCGACAGGTGGTTGAGCGACAGTTGCGAGATCCAGCGCCAGGTAAGGTCGTCGAAGCCGTCCTCCCTGCCGGAGGAGTCCGCCAGCGTTCCCTGCAGCGACGGGCGCGGGCGGCGGAAGGCCTGAAGCAGCTTCACCTCCTTCACCGGGTCGCCCGTCTCCATGGTGAGCGTCGGGTTGTCGTCGAGGATCGGCAGATCCCGGTTCGTGCAGAGGGCCCGGATGTCGAGCCGCCTGACGGCGGGGACGTCTCCGCGCCCCGTGGGACGCGCGATCGAGATGAAGACGTCGTCGCCGGAATAGCTCGTCCGCATCTGGCCCCGGCGGACCTCGTCCTCGCCGGGACGCCGGGGGCGCCGTTCGGTCGTGTAGACGAGCGTGTCGGACGGGCCGGCCTCGGTCGCGTAGAGATGGGCGAGCCGTGCCTGCGGTCCCTCGCGCTCGGCATCTTCGACCCGGAGAAGGCGGAAGATCTCGAAATCGCGGCTTCGGGTGCGGTCGGCGTGAACGACGTGCGAGGACGACCGGGCATTGAGCTCGACGATATTGCACTCCCGCTCGAAGAGATTGACGAGCGGCGTCACGAAGAGCTGGAAGTCCTCGGCCCTGACGCCGGTGAGACCTGGCTCGGGACGCGAAAGCAGCATGACGATTTCGATGCCGCCGTCGGACGCCTGCTTCACCGCCGGCCGCAGGCCGGAGAGGCGCATGAAATGGAATCGTTCCGGCATGAGGAAATATTCGCGCAGCAGCCGGAAACCTTCGAACGACGCGCGAACCCGCGGCAGAAGCCCCTCGTCGTCCGCGATGCCGACGAGGTCGGGCGCCTGCGCCGTGACGAACGGCGCATCGCCCCTAGCCGGCCGGCAGATCGTGCGTCGACCCCAACCGAAGATCGCGTCGAACAGGCCCGCGCCCTGGTTGCGGCCGCCGAGATAGATGTCGAGGCTGTCGAGATCGAGCTCGGAAAGCGCGCCGGGGCTGGTCCGTTCCAGAACGATCTTCAGGCCCGCCTCGGCCTCTCCCAGTTCCCGGTCCGGGACACCTGCCGCCCGCAGGGCGCCCTTGTCCTGAAGGTATTCCGCGCCCGTCACGGCGACCGGCCAGAGCGTCACGTCCTGCGCGGTGGTGTAGACGGCGCGCGTCGTCAAGCCCTCCCGGAGCCGCGAGACGAGGCGGGTGCCGCGCTCCACCCGGTGGCCGGAGACCATGGTGTCGGCCTGCGGTCCGGGCGCCAGCCGCGCGAGCGACACGGCCGGCGCGGGCGCGGCAAGGTCGGGATAGAGCGCGTCGAGCGTGGCGCGAACGAAGCGCGCGGATTCCACGTCCAGCTTGAGGCGTGTCCGCGCGGAGAGAAACGCCACCCCCTCGAGCAGGCGCTCGACATAGGGGTCCGGGCAGGGGACGGCGTCGAGCGAGAGGTTGCGTGCCACGGTCGGGTGCAGCGCCGCGAATTCGCCCGCGAGGTCGCGGATGTGCGAAAGCTCGTCCTCGTAGTACTTGAGAAACATCCGGTCCATCAGAGGTCCTCGATGCGCGTGCGCGCCTGGCCGCTGTCCAGATCGATCGTCGTCGCGAGCCGGAAGCGTTCCGCGACGGGCGAAAGCATCAGCGTTCCGTCGATTTCGACGCGCATGCCCTCCGCCGGCTTGAACGTGATCTTGACCTTGATGCTCTCGCGCTTGAGGCGCGGCTCGAAGACCGCAAGCGTGTCGCGGATCTCGCGCGACAGGGCCTCCGCATCGAAGTCGCTCTGCGACCGCCCGGCGAAGGAGGGCACGCCGTAGTTCACGACGCTTCGGCGGACCTCGGGAAAGTCGGCAAGCCGGCTTCCCGGCGTCTCGAACCATCGCGCTTCATGATCGGTGAGAAGCGCATCGCTTTCCAGACGTTCGATGTTGAACAGCATCTCGATATCGCGCCGAACCGCCTCCCGGAGAACCTCGGGCGTGACGACGACCGCGCGATCCTCGAGGAAGGCCCGGCGTTCCAGCTGCGAGATGAGCGCCGCGACCTCGGCGCGGGTGTCCTCGCCGAGGTCGCTCTCGCGCTGAAGCTGGCGGCGTCCGCCTTCGAGGATGCGGTCGAGCCGCTCGGCCCCGACCTCCTCGGCGAGCTCCGCGCGGCGCTGCTCGGTCTCGGCGACGATGCCGGGCAAATCGTCAACGAGGCGGTCCCAGAGACTTGGCTGGACCGCCTCGCGTCGCGATTGCGCTGTCGGGATGGACTCTGCCACGCCCTGTTCTTCCGTCCTCGCGTTCTCCGGTCGGCCTACTTGGCCGCCAGGATGTCATAGTCCATCTCGTGCTCGCCGCCCTTGGTGAGCGAGTCGGAGTCCTCGATGTAGAGCATCTTCACCGAGTCGAAGCTGAGCGAGATGCTGTCGACCGGGTTGCCCCCGCCGCCGCCAGCGGTCTGGTAGGCTTCCACCATCACATTGGTCATCGTCACCGTGAGGTAGTCGCTGTGCTCGTCGCCCTGATCCTTCCGGAGGGTCAGGATCACATCGCCGAGGTTCTTCGCCTTGATGCAGGCGAGGGCGAGGTAGGGCGAGGACGCGTCGTAGTCCTTGGAGATGCTCATAGACTGCACCTCGGGCAGGCCGCTTTCGCGCTGGCCGCCGGAGTTGCGGAACGCAGAGCGTGTCACGCCCCAGCCGAACGAGGAGACGACGATTTCGCCTTCGTGGTCCGAGCGTTTGCTCTCGCCGGGGATGTCGTCGATCTTGAGATAACCGCTGAACGCCATTTCGCTATCCTTTCTGTGCGAATTGTCCGAATTCTGGCCGTTTCAGGCCTTTAGACCCCCGTCACTCGACAGGCTTCGGGAGGCCGGGGTCGCCTCCTGTGCCGCAGATGCCGGTGACGGGGTGCGCATGTTACGACCCCTTCACCGACGGAAGTTCCGACACCAGCCTCAGGCTCGCGTTGATGCCTTCGAGCTGGTAGTGCGGGCGAAGGAAGAACCGGGCGTTGTAATAGCCCGGGCGTCCCTCGACGCTGTCCACCTGAACCTCGGCTGCCGCGAGGGGCCGCTTCGCGCGCGCCGCCTCGTCGGCCATCGCGGGGTTCGCGAGGACATAGCGGTTGATCCACTCCGAGAGCCACTTCTCCATGTCGCCACGTTCCTTGAACGAGCCGACCTTGTCGCGCGCGATCGCCTTGAGATAGTGGGCGAACCGGCTGACCGGGAAAAGATAGGGCAGGTTCGCCGACAGCCGCTCGTTCGCCTGGGCGTCGGGGTCCACGAGCCGTCCGGCCCGAGTCTCGGCGTCCTGGAGCGAATGCGCGCCGATGAAGGCGGCGACATCGGTGTTCTTCCGGTGCAGGACCGGCATCATGCCGAGCTTGGCGAGTTCCGCCTCGCGCCGGTCGTCGATGGCGATCTCGGTGGGGCACTTCATCGCGACCGAGCCGTCGTCGGTGGGGAAGGTGTGCACCGGCAGGTTCAGCACCGTGCCGCCGGATTCCACGCCCCGGATCTGCGTGCCCCAACCGTAGAGCTTGTGGCTCCGGTTGATGTTCACGCCCATCGCGAAGGCGGCGTTCATCCACACGTAGTGATCGTGCTTGCCGTCGATTTCCTCCTCGAAGGCGAAGCCCTTCACCGGAACGGTATCGGCGCCGTAGGGCAGGCGGGCCAGAACCCGCGGCATGGTCAGGCCGATGTAGCGCGCATCCTCGCTTTCGCGAAGCGACTGCCAGCTCGCGTAGTCGGGCGAGGAGACGATCTGCTCGAGATCCTGCGGGTTCGGCAGCTCCTGCCAGCTCTCCATCCGGAAGAGCTGCGGGGCCGCTGCGGCGATGAACGGCGCATGCGCCGAGGCCGCGATGCCGGAGAGGTTGCGGAGAAGCCCGACATCCTTCGGCTTGTGGCTGAACTCGTAGGAGCCGACGATGGCTCCGAAGGGTTCGCCGCCGAACATCGAGTACTCGTCCGAGTACACCTTCTTGAATATCGGCGACTGATCCCACATCTGGCCTTCGTAGTCCTCTAGATGGTCGGCTAAATCGTCCTTCTTGATGTTGAGTACCCGAATCTTCAGCTTCTGGTCGGTCTCCGTATTATTTACGAGATAGTGGAGTCCTCTCCACGTCCCCTCGAGCTCGCGAAGCTCCGGCGCGTGCAGCACCTCGTTCATCTGCTCGGTCAGCAGCGAGTCGATGCCCGCGATCAGCGACTTGATCGACTTGACCGCGTTGCTCGAGATCGTGGCGCTTCCCGAACGCTCCTGCGCCGCGAGGGCGAGGTTCGAGACGAGCGACTTCAGCTTGTCGCTTTCGGTCTCCTTGACGCGGAAGTCCTTTTCGAGAAGTTCGCTGAACTCGCCCAGATCGAGCGCTTCGGCTTCGGCGGCGCCGCCGCCGGCCTGTTCTTTGGCGTCGGCCATCTTATTCCTCCTCGCTCTTGGTGTTCGCCATCGCCGCCTCGGCGGCCTGGGCGAGCAACGGTTCGTTGTTGAGAAGCTGGGCGATGCGTTTCTCGGCATCGACCTTGCCGTCCATGTAGCTGAGCAACTCCTCGAGCTGACGGCGCATCTTGAGAAGCTCCGACAGCGCCGGCACCTGCTCGGCGATCTTGTCGGGCGCGAAATCGCTCATGCTCTTGAAGCTGAGGTCGACGAAAAGCTCCTCCTCGCCCTCCTCGCCTTCATCGGAGGGCAGCTTGTTGGGCACCCGGGCCTTCACCCGCGGCGCGAGCGCCTCCATGAATTTTCCGAAGCGGCCCGCGTCCGTCTCGACGAAGGAGCGGTCGTTGATCGGCTTCGACGCCTCCTTCGTCTCAGACGCGCCGGCGAGATCCGCCATCACGCCCATCACGAACGGCAATTCTATCGTGGTGGGACTGCCGTAATGCTCGACGTCGTAGGCGATCTGGACGCGTGGCGCCCGGTTTCGCTCGATCACCTTCTGCTTGCTGTCAGCCATTGGCCTTTACCTCCGTTGGGGGCTATTTCGATTTCTCGTCCACTCCGGCGATGTTCCGGAACTCCTTCATGCCCGAGGGCGCGATCTCTTCCATGAGCTGGACGAAATCCATGGGCACCATCCGCCGCATCCGGCGGGCGATGTGCGGGATCGGCGACGACGGTTCGGTGCGCTCGTAGAAGGCGATGATCATGTCGAGGCACATCACCACGTCGTCGCGGGAATTGACGCCCGAGGGGACGCTGCCCGAGGGCGGGGGCGCGGCCGGCTTCCGGGGCCGCGGCGCGGGCGACGGTCCGTCGGCGGCCGGCGGCGCGGTCGCATCCGATGTTTCGACCTCGGCCGCCGGGGCATCCGCGGCATTGGCCTCGAGCGTGGTCCGGACCCGGTCCAGGAAGGTCTCGAGTTCGGGCAGCCGCAGGCCCATGCCGTTCGCGAGCCCCGCTTTTTCGGAGAACTTCGCCTCCAGCGCGGCGCGCGCCGCGTTCGCCGCGGTGACGGTCGCGAGGAGGTCCGCCGCGCGATCCGCCTCCTCGGCGAACAGCGCGCGGCAGGCGGCCGTGACCCGGTTCACCCGTGCCGCATGCTTCTCCTTCAGCGCCGCCTTCTCGGCGTCGCCGAGGCCCGAGGGCGACTCGTTCATCAATTCGAAATCCGAAAGGCTCGCCACGGCGAAGTCGTCACCGGTGATCGGGCCGATGCCGCGCGGCTCCAGGACCGCGCCCATCTCCAGATCGCCCAGAAGCCCGTGGTCGTCGTTCTCGAGCTGCTTCAGCGCGTTCGACCGGCGCAGCGCCGCTTCGGCCGGTTCCGGCCTGTCGCGAAGCTCCGGGTGAATGGTGTCCCAGTACTGATCGAGCGCGTCGGAAATCATGCCGAGACCCCGGCTCAGACCGGAAAAGCCGTCGACGTTCGACATCGCGCGGGTGACGATCACGAGCAGACGAAGGTCGCGACCCGTCCCGGCGAGCTCTGCCGCGTGGTCGAGAACCTCCTGCCAGTCCATCTGTGGCGTGACCGCGACTGTGCCGTCCTTGTCGGTTCGCGCCTCGCGCGATGCCGGTTCGATCATGCGTTCGATCGCGTGGAAGCGCGCGTCGTTGCGAAGCTCCGTGCCGGAGGGCGCCGCTTCGCCGAGAGGCGCAAGGAACGGTGTTACGTCCATCGTTCCTGTCCCTGTTGGAGTTTATGTTTCACGAATTCTCTCAGACCTTTGTGATTCTTGCAACTTTTGCGATTCTATGGGCGTGCGTCTATGATCCGTGCCGCGACACCCAGGATCTCACGCTCGCGTCCGCGCAGCGTCTCGCCGAGGGCGCCCGCGACCGAGGCCACCGACTCATCGCGGGGCCGGCGCATGTCGAAGAGCGGGCGGCTGGACAGGACCGCCAGCACCTCGCTCTTGCCGTAGTCGCCCTCGGTGATCCGGATTGCGAGGCATTGCGGGTTCTGCGCGAGGGTCTCGATCGGGCAGAGGACGCGGATCTTGCGGATGCCGCCGACGACCTCTCCGAGCGCGCCGAGGCGCTGCTCGGTGTCGTTGACGTTGGGCAGGACGTGAAAGACCTTGCCCGTGTTGTCGACGATCATGACCCAGAGATAGCCGTCCTCGATATTCGCCGGAGTGTGGATCTCCACCACCGGGTTTTCGCCGGTGCGGTAGACGCCCGTGAGGTTGGCCGCCTCGCTGACGCCGTTGCCAAGCCAGATCGACAAGGTGTCCGCCGACGCCGGAGGCAGCACCGCGCGGATCGCGCAAAGCTGCTCGTTGAGGACCGTTCCCTGGACCCGCACGGGGCGGTCGCCGACGAGATCCCCGAGCGAATTCCGGAGCGCGGAGATGTCGGCGCCGTCCGCGAAGTCGCCGGTCACACGGACCTCCTCGCCCAGCGCCAGCGTCCCCGTCGCCTCGACGGTCAGCGCGCCGCAGGTCGAGAAGTCGTCGATCGTGGCCTGCAGGATGTCCACCGGCAGGGACAGGGGGCCGGCGGCGATGCTCGGACGGATGTCCATGCCGGTCCCGCGGGAAAAATCCTGAAATCCCGCGACCAGTGCGTCCCGCTGCGCGCGCCCCGAGGCGACGCCGGTGATGACGACGGAGCGGTCCTTGATCCCGAGCGACCAGTCGTCGAGTTCGGCCGCCCGCGCCATGAGTTCGGCAGCCAGTTCGTGCCATTCCGGCATCGGCATGCCGGTCGCGATGCTGATCTCGCCGGACCCGACCGGCGCGCCCGTCGCCAAGGCGAAAGCACGGCGCAGGATCCCCGACACCGCCTCGTCGGGCGCGTTCGCGACGAGACTCGGCGCCCCGCCGGCAGGAGCGGACGCCTCCAGCACATAGGGCGATGCCAGAGGGAGCGGCGGCGTCAGGAGGGCATCGAAAAGGCCCGCCGCCCAGGCGATGGCCGCGCCGCCGCCTGCGAGGGCCAGCGCACCCGCCAGGACGGGCAGCCCCCGCCTCCGGGTCTTCTTCCGGGCACGGGAGGCGGAGGAGGTCGACCCCGCCGAGGCCCTGTCCTTGCCCTTCGACAGCGGCCGCAGAAGGTCGTCGATCAGCCGGACCGCTTCCGCGGCCGAGGACGGCCGGTCTTCGGCATGCGGCATCGTCAGGCGGTCGATGAAGCCTCCGAGAGGCTCGGGCACGCCGTCGGTTTCCAGCGGCGTCTGCTTGCGGCGCACGATTTCGCCGGGCGTGGTGCCGAGATAGGGGGTTTCCTGTCGGTATGCCGCGAGGAGGGTAGCGCCGAGGGAATAGAGATCGGTCCGCGGCTCGGAATGTCCGTCGAGCTGCTCGGGCGCGGCGTATTCGTACTTCCCGGCGAACTCGTTGCCGACGATCGTCCGCGCGCCGGCCGCCGTGTCCTTGGCGATCCCGAAGTCGATGATGGTGGCCTTCTCCGCCTCGCCGTCGCGCAGGATGATGTTGTCGGGCGACAGGTCGCGGTGCACGATGCCGTTGCGATGCGTGGCGACGAGGCCTTCGGCGACCCGGTGCGCGATGATGAGAAGCTCGCGCGGGTCCATCCGACGGTCCATCATCGCCTCTGCGAGCGACGGGCCGGCGATGTAGTCCATCACGAGGTAGACGTGTCCGTCGTCGGTGCGGGAGCATTCGTTGTAGCGGACGACCGCGTCGTGGAGGATGCTGCGCATCTCCTCCTCGCGCTTCATCAGCTCGAGATAATCCGCGTTTCTCGAAAACTGCGCGTTCAGCGCCTTGATCGCGAAGGTGCGGCCGGTGACCTGGTTGGTCGCGCGATACACCTCGCCCGTACCGCCCCGCCCGAGCACGCCCTCGATCTCGTAGGTATTGTTGAGGACCTGTCCCGGCCGAAAGATGTCGGAGGGTAAAGGGTCGATCACCGATGTTTTCCCCGTCGAATGTCCGCTCAGGACAACACTATCGCTCTAATCGCAATTTCGTCATAGGATTTCTGGGACAACGTATAATTTTCGAAAGACCGGGCGCCTTCCCGCTTTCGGCTAGGTTCGCGGCGAGGGGAGAGTCGAGATGGCGCAGCGCGGTTCACCGGAGACGGTCAAGAGGAAGGAGCTTGTCGGCAAGCTCGACCCGCTGTGCCTCAAGGCGTTCTCCGCGGCGGCTCAGGCGGCGAAGGCGCGCGGCAATCCGTTCGTCGAACTCGTCCATTTCGTGACGGCCCTCGCCGACACGGAACGCTCCGATTTCCAGATACTCCTGCGCGCCGCCGGCGTGGACGAGCACAAGCTGACCGGCGATCTTTTGCGCGCGACGGACGCGCTGCCGCACGGCGCAGGATCCGTCGAGGAATTCTCCGACCACATCTTCCGGGCGATCCAGGAGGGCTGGACCTACGGCAAGCTCAACCACGACGACGAGGACGTCCGCTCGGCCTACATCCTGCTGGGTGCGATGAAGTCGGGCGTCCTGGAGGCGATGCTCTACAAGATCAGTCTCGAGTTCGACAAGATCGACGCCGACGCGATGGCCGACCAGCTCGATGACCTGCTGGCGGACTCGGTGGAAGGCGCGCCGGCGGGCGAGGCCGCCGAACATCCGGCACGAAAGGCGGCGCCGGGCGGCAAGTCCGCGCTCGCGCTCTACGCCACGAACCTGACCGAACGGGCCCGCGACGGCGAGATCGACCCGGTCGTCGGCCGCGATCCCGAGATCCGGCAGATCGTCGACATCCTGATGCGCCGCCGCCAGAACAATCCGATCATGACCGGCGAGGCGGGGGTCGGGAAGACGGCGGTCGTCGAGGGCTTCGCGCTTCGCCTTGCCCGGGGCGACGTGCCGCCTCAGCTTCGCAACGTCGACCTGCACATGCTCGATGTCGGCCTGATGCAGGCGGGCGCGAGCGTGAAGGGCGAATTCGAGAAGCGTCTCAAGCAGGTGATCGACGAAGTTCAATCGAGCCCGACGCCCATCATCCTGTTCATCGACGAGGCGCACACGCTGATCGGCGCGGGTGGGGCCGCCGGGACGGGCGATGCCGCGAACCTTCTCAAGCCGGCGCTGGCACGGGGAGAGCTTCGCACGATCGCGGCCACGACCTGGGCCGAGTACAAGCAGCATATCGAGCCCGACCCGGCGCTGACCCGGCGGTTTCAGGTCGTGCGGGTGGAGGAGCCGGACGAGGAGGCCGCCATCCGGATGTGCCGTGGTGTCGCCGGTGTGCTCGAACGGCATCACAAGGTGGAAATTCTCGACGAGGCGATCGAGGCCTGCGTGCGGCTTTCGCACCGCTACATTCCATCCCGGCAGCTTCCCGACAAGGCGATCAGCCTTCTCGACACGGCGTGCGCGCGGGTCGCCGTCAGCCAGCACGCGACTCCGGCGCAGGTCGAGGACATCGAGCGCCGGATCTCCGCGCTCGAAATCGAACTGGGCATCGCCGAGCGGGAAGCCGAAATCGGTATCGACGCGGCTGACCGGATCGCGGCGGCGCAGGCGGGGCTCGACGAGGCGACTGCCGAACTCGACGTCGTGAACGCCCGCTGGGAGCAGGAAAAGGCGCTCGTGGACGAGATCATCGAGGCCCGTGCGACGCTGCGCCGGGCCGGCGAGCCGCTCGACGAGACCGGCGAGACCGGCGAGACGCCGCCCCCCGAGAGCGATGACGACGACGCCCCCGCCACCGGCGCGATGAGCGACCAGGAGCGGACGGAGACGCTTGCGATCCTGCGCGACAGGATGGCGGCCCTGGCAGAGGCACAGGGGGAACTGCCCCTGATCCTGCCGTCGGTGGATCGCAACGCCGTCGCCGCCGTCGTGCAGGACTGGACCGGCATCCCCACGGGCCGGATGCTCGCCAGCCAGACGGAGCGGGCGTTGAGACTGTCCGGCATCCTGTCGGAACGGGTCGTCGGGCAGGACCACGCGATGGAGATGATCGCGAACAGGATCCAGACCTCGTCTGCCGGACTGGGCGCGCCGGAGAAGCCCATCGGCGTGTTCATGCTCTGCGGCCCCTCCGGCGTCGGCAAGACCGAGACGGCGCTGGCGTTGGCCGAGACGCTCTACGGTGGCGAGCAGAACCTCATCTCGATCAACATGAGCGAGTTTCAGGAGGCGCATACCGTCTCGACGCTCAAGGGCGCGCCCCCGGGCTACGTGGGCTACGGCAAGGGCGGCATCCTGACGGAAGCCGTGCGGCGGCGGCCCTATTCGGTGGTCCTGCTCGACGAGGTCGAGAAGGCGCATCCCGACGTCCACGAGATTTTCTTTCAGGTCTTCGACAAGGGGATGATGGACGACAGCGAGGGGCGCAGGATCGACTTCAAGAACACGCTGATCCTTCTGACGTCCAACGTCGGGTCCGACGAGATCATGGCGATGACGGAGAACGGCTCGAAGAAGGCCCTGCAGGACGATCTGGTCCACGCGCTCCGCGCGCCGCTTCTCAACGTCTTCCCGGCCGCCCTTCTCGGGCGCGTGGTGACGATCCCCTACTACCCTCTTTCGGACGCGATGATCGAGGCGATCGCGGGCCACAAGCTCGGCTCGATCGCCAAGCGGTTGGCCTCGGGGCATGAAGCGGAACTGGTTATCGGCGATGGCGCGATGGATCTCATCAAGGCACGCTGCACCGAGATCGAATCGGGTGGCCGGATGATCGACGCGATCCTGACGAACACGCTCCTTCCGGAGCTGAGCCGCCAGGTGCTGAACCGGACGCTGGAGGGGCAGCCGCTGTCCCGCGTCACGGTCAGGGGCGGCGACGGCGGCTTCGTCTACGAGTTCGAGTGAGGCGGCAGGCGTGCGCATTCTGAACCAGACGGGATTTCCCACCGAGTTCACGATGGGCATGGACGTGGCGGGGCGCGAATACCTCTCGCTCGTCGTCAAGGGCACCTACGATTTCCCCGAAGACGGCGCGGCCGAACCGGCGAAGGCGGCCGAGCAGAGGCCACCGGTCAGGGCGGATGAATTCACCGGTGCGCCGGGCTATTCGGCGACCCTCTGGGAGACCGACTTCGCCTTCCGCAAGCAGCGTTGCGACGTCGTCGCCCAGGGCGCGGCCTATGCGCCGGACGGCAAGCCCGCCGAACGGGTCCGTGTCGGGCTCAAGGTCGGGGGCTGGTCGAAGCAGTTCGACGTCGTCGGCGCACGCGAGTGGCGGGTCGTGGGCCCCGCGATCACCGCCACGAAGCCCTATCCGTTCCGGCGGATGGCGTTCTCCTATGACACCGCCTTCGGCGGCGTCGACAGGCTCGACCCCGAAGACGAGACGCCCGCCGCCTACGACGCGAACCCGGTCGGAACGGGGTTCTCGACGGTCAAGAACCAGTCGCGGCTCTCCGGCCTGGCGCTTCCCAACACCGAAGAGGCGGGCCAGGAGATCCGCTCGCCCTACGAGGCCTACTGTCCCATGGCACTGGGCCCGATCGGACGCGGCTGGCCGGAGCGGCGGCGCTACGCGGGCACCTACGATCAGGACTGGCAGGACAACGTGTTTCCGTTTCTGCCGAAGGACTTCGACGAACGCTACTACCAGATGGCCGGCGCAGATCAGCAGATCGACCCGCCGCGGGCGGGCACGCCGGTGATCGTCGCCGGCATGACCCCGCGTGGGCGCGAGCAGTTCCGCCTTCCCGAAACGGCGCTGCCGCTCAAGGTATTCCGGGGCAGGGAAATCGTCTTCGACGACCGCCGTCTTCCCGACACTCTCGCATTCGATACGGAAGCCCGCCAGGTGATGCTGACCTGGCGTATATGGATCCCCATGAAGAGGATCATCACGGAATTCACCGAAGCCTGGATCGGACCGCCGACCGACGCCATGGTCCGCGCGCGGGACGGAGGCCGGGCCTACATCCGGGACGTCTCGACCGGCGCGACCGAGGAGGAAGAGGCCTGAGCGCGCCGCTCCATATCCATGCCGCGGGCATGGTCACGGCCGTCGGCCTCGACGCGCCGTCGTCCTGCGCGGCGCTCCGGGCGCGCCTCGACGGGTTCCGCGAAACGCGCTTCGTCGGTCCGGCCGGGGACTGGCTGATCGGCGCCGCGGTCCCTCTCCCACGCAACTGGATCGGCATGAAGCGGATGGCCCACATGGCCGCCGGCGCCATCGTCGAAGTCCTGCGGCAGGTGTCCGGCGCCGAGGCGGACGCCGCGCTGATCCTGTGTCTTCCCGAAGACGACCGGCCCGGTCGCCCGATCCCCGACGCAGACGCCTTCGCGCGCGAGGTCGCCCGGATTGTCGAACTGCCCGCGCAGACCCGGACCCGCATCGTGGCGCACGGACGGCCGTCGGGCTTCGTCGCGCTCGACCGCGCGCGGCGGCTTCTGAGCGAGGGCGAGACACGCCACGTCGTGATCGCGGGCGTGGACAGCTACCTCACGGGACCGGCGGTGGCGCATTATCTCGCCTCGAACCGCCTTCTGACGCCGGACAATGCGAACGGCTTCATCCCCGGTGAGGCGGCGGCGGCCATCCTGTGTTCCGCGGATCCGGACGGCCTGCGTCTCGCGGGCCTCGGCCTCGCCCGCGAGGAGGCGCATATCTACAACGGCAAGGGAGAGGACGGCCTCGACCTGCCGCTGAGAGGGGACGGGATGACGCAAAGCTACGCGCTGGCCCTCGACGAGGCCGGCACAGGGCTCTCAGGGGTCGAATACCGGGTCGCAGACCTCATCGGCGAGCAGTTCTTCTTCAAGCAGACAGCGCTTGCGGCCCTCCGTCTCGAACGGGGGCGCAGCGAGTTCCAGGATCTCTGGAGCCCGGGCGAGAGCCTTGGAAACATCGGGGCTGCGGTCGTCCCGCTGATGGTCGGTCACGCCCTTGTCGCGGCCCGCAAGGCCTATGCGATGGGCAGTCCCGTTCTCGTGGAAGCTTCGGGCGACGACGGGGCCTGCGGGACAGCGGTGTTCGACGAGGCCGTTGCCCGAGCGGCGAGGGCGGCCTGATGAGCGTCTTCGCCAATGGATTGGAGATCTCCGGCAAGGCCGTGCAGGCGCAAACCATCGCGGCCTTCCCCGACGTCTGCTTCACGCCGCCCCAGACGCCCGCGACCCCTCCCGGCGTGCCGATCCCCTATCCGAGTTTCGGGATGGCGGCGGACACGGAGAAGGGCACCTCGACCGTCAAGATCAAGGGCAAGACGGTCAACATCAAGAACAAGTCGGACCTGAAGCGGACCAGCGGCACCGAGGCTGGTTGCGCTCCGAAGAAAGGCGTCATCACCTCGAAGAACATGGGGAAGGAGTACTTCAACAGTTGGTCGAACGACGTGAAGATGGACGGCGAGCCGGTGATCCGGATGAGCGATCTCGCGACGAACAACCACGCGTCTCCGTCAGGGAACACACCGCCGTGGGTTCATGTGGCGGGCGTCAACTATTCCCGTGCTGATTGCGCGAAGATCCTCGCGGATTTCGGCCTGAGCGTCCACAAGCACGAAGACAAGCAGGATGCCTGCGACTGGAAGTCGACGAAGCGTGAATCGGACCACTGTCCACAGGCGACGTGTTTCACGACGGGAACGCGTCACGACTCCGGGATGACGTTTCCCAAGGGGCAGTACGATATCAACAAGGCACCGTGCGTATGCATGGAAGACGGGACCAGGCTTTCGACCGAACATGGCAAGAAGTCCGAGTTCCAGAGGTGGCGAGCGACGACATGGCAGAAGAGAAAGGCGAAGGATCCGTCCTGGAATCCGACCTACAAGGATGCGATGAACATGAACCTCCATGGCATTCGCTATGCGAAGTCTCCCGCACTGAACCCGGATGAGGACGGGAATCCCCATCCCGCGCTTGAGTGTCTGAGAGCTGAGCTCGATGCCTACTTCAAGGATGAACTCGGCATGGACGACGATACTCCGGTCGCGATTCCCGATCAGAAATACGTTGGCAAGAAGTACAAGGCGCGGGCCCGCAAGTTCCGCGCGCCGCTGACGGCTCCGCGATCATGACGGACGTTCAGCCGGACAGCCCCACCACGATTGCGCATATGCAATTCGTGAACGCCGATGCGCTTGTCGTTCTGGTGAACGAAGGTGCGGATCCAGGCGAAGGTCTGTCGCTTCTCTATGCCGTCGACATCGGAACGCTGCGCGAGGCACGAGAAATCCCGGAGGCGTTCGCCGAATTTGAAGGATGGCTGACGACGTTCTGGGTGCTCGACCCGGACAGTATGTTTATCGGCACGGCGGATGGAGTAGTCCTGATAACGGGCGGCGATGATTTCGAGGAGTTCGAGATTTCCGACAGAGGCGTCACCTCGATCGTCGGGTCGGCGAGGGATGACGCCTACGCCGCGACAGTGGGCGGAGAGGTGTTTCGCTGGGACGGGCGCTCCTGGAACGATCTCGCCGCGCCTTTCCAAGGCGCGGTCTACGCCCTTGCGATCGGGGCCGACGGATCCCTGTTTGCCTGCGGAGCCGACGCATCGTTTGCGATTTTTGACGGAACCGCTTGGGCGGTCGTCGAGATGCCGACGAACGCGCAACTCAACGGGCTCCTCGTCGAGCCAGGCGGCATCGTGGTTTCCGGAAACTCGGGGATTGTCGTCAGGCTATCCGCGGGCGAGTTGGAAGTGCGTCCGCCGGTCGGGTCGAACGCTTTTGATCTGGCCAGGTTCGGCACGGATTTGTGCGTGGCGGCATCGGATTCGGGCGTTCTTGCGTTCAAGGACGAAGAATGGGAGCCGATCAACGATGCCTTCGTCGCCTTTGGGCTTGCGTCAAACGACCGTTTCCTCGTTGCAGCAGGAGCGGATGAGCTCGCCATCTTCGATCGCGACGTGTGGACGACTGTAACATTTAGGAGGAACTAGGCTGGCTCCTGCAATCTCGACGCCAGAAACGCCCGCACCTTCCCCAGATCCAGTTCCACCACCCGCAGCCCCTCCGCTCCCGGCTGCAGCATCCGCACCACGAACAGTTCGCCGGCTTCGGGGTATTCGGCATACCGCTCCTCGGCGATCCGCAGGCCGTCCGGCCCCGCCACCCGCAGCCCGTCGAGATGCGCTTCGAACCGCTCGACGAAGCGGGCGAGGGCTTCCTCGTCCATGTCCTCGTTCTCGTCCGGGTTCAGGAGGTGGTGGTCGTAGACCGTCCAGAGGAACGCGGCCTGCTCGGCATGCTGGCGGACGATGTCCTCGACCACCGGGGCGCGGTAGTCGTCGGTCATCAGTTGAGGTTGACCGATCCGCCGCGGATGCGGTTTGCGGCCGAGGCGTGGCTCACCAGGTAGCTGCCCCGGATGGTGATGTGGCCGTCGGCCTCCATGATGATCGATGCCTTGCCCACGCGCAGCTCGATCCGCTCCTTGGCGGCGATCTTCACCGTCTCGCCGTCGCGGACGACATGAGGCGCGGCATCGGCACGCACCGGCTCGACCACGCGGCCCACGATAAGCGGCCGGTCGCGCCGGCCGTCCTCGAACAGGAGCGCCACCTCGGATCCTGCATCCTCGGCCGTTAGCCGGGCGAGGCTTCGCGCCGGGATCGCTCCATCCGACGGGTTGCCGGGAAAGACGACCAGCGGACGCTCGGCCTCGAAGCCCAGAAAGACTCCGATGACGACGCCTTCGACGGTGTCCGCGATCTGCATGGCCTTCGCCCTCCGCTTGATCCGGCTGCATGTTCACATGGATCGCCTCATCCGCCAAGCGGTGTCGTCTGGAATGCGTCACCTGCCGGTCCGCGGCCGTTGGAGCATGGAGCGGACGATGCCCTGCTCTTGCCCGATTTGTTTCCTAAAGCGACACGGCGCGCGTCGCGACCGCTCCGTCCGCGGGAAAAACCGCTGGAGTTTCGCGGCCCGGCGCACCACATCTGAATCGCGCAGCCCGGCGCCGTGTCGGAGGCTGGCATGCGCATTGCGGCGAGTGAACTCGGGAAAAGAACCAGGTGCCGAAAAAGAAACGGGTTCTGGCCATCGCCTCTGCGGGCGGGCACTGGCAGCAGCTGATGCTGCTCCGGCCCGCCTACGACGTCCATGACGTGCACTTCGCGACAACGCTCGAAGGGCTCGATGCGTCCTATGGTGCGCACCCCTGCCACGTCGTGCCCGACTGCAACCGGAACGAGCGGATCGCGATGGTGCGGAGCGCTGCCGCCGTCTTTTCGCTCGTTCTGAAGCTCAGGCCGGATATCGTCGTCACGACCGGGGCGCTTCCCGGGGTCATGGCCCTCGTCGCGGCGCGTCTGGTCCGGGCGCGCACCGTCTGGATCGACAGCGTCGCGAATGCCGAAGAGATGTCGATGTCCGGGCGTCTGGCGCGTCGGTTCGCGGATCTCTGGCTCTCGCAGTGGGAGTCGGTCGCCGAGTGCGAGGGCGCGGGCTACGAGGGCTCTGTCCTGTGATTTTCGTGACGGTGGGAACCCAGCTGGCGTTCGACCGGCTCGTCTGCGCGGGCGACGACTGGGCCTCGGGACACGAGGAGAGGGTCGTGGTTCAGGCGGGGCCGGACGCCGACGGCGCGCGCTGGCCCAACATCGAGGCGAAGGGGCACATGGCCCCGAAGGACTATGAAGCGCAGTTCTCGACCGCCCGTGTCGTCGTCGGGCATGCGGGCATCGGGACGATCCTGTCGGCCCAGCGGTTCGGCAAGCCGCTCGTCATCCTGCCGCGGCGGCAGGTACTCGGCGAACACAGAAACGACCACCAGATGGCGACGGCGCGCGAGGTCAGCCGATTGAAGGGCATTCACATCGCGTGGGAGGCCGCGGAGATACCTGCGCTTCTGGCGCAGGATCTCGTCGCGGCCGAGACGGATGGCGGCGACAGCCGCGGGCGGCTGATCTCCAGACTGCGGATCTTCATCGACGAGGCCTGAGCGCCCTGTTCAGAACGGGACGAACCGGGGCAGCTTCTGCAGGTTCACGCGCATGAAGGACTGCAGGCGCGCATCGGCATCCGCGATCGTCTCTCCCGGTCGGATCTCTGTGACATAGCGGACGAGCGCTCCGTCGGTGCGGCCTTTCGAGAACCCGTCCCAGAGGACCCGCAGCTTGGCGACAACGTCGTTGGTCATCCGGACGCCGCGCTGCTCGAACCAGTAGTAGACCAGCATCTGCTCGAGCCCCTTCTGGATGACCGCGCGATTGAGGTCGAAGGTTCCGTAGGGCGTATCGGTCATGTCGACGGTATGCGGCGCGATCGAGAAGATCTCCCATCCGCCCGACGGAAGGCAGACCTCGGGCGAATGGATCCCCTGACCCTCCGTCTGCTTGTGGTAGAAGGCGACGAAGAAGCTGACCGGAACCTCTCCCGGCGCGCTGTAGGTCGCGGTGATGTAATCGTCGGCGGCCAGCACGCGCTCGACGGCCGGTTCGAGCGTCTGCGTGGCGCCCCGCCAGTCTCCGATCGAGCGGGGGTAGATCGCGAAGGGATCGCGCTCGATCCTCGGCGCCTCCGGCGCGTCGTAGACCACGAAGGCCGACGAAATGGCGACGGTCAGGGCCGCGGCCACGGCCATAGCGGTCGAGGCACGGATCGCGAAGATGCGGGTGATCACGCCGCCGAAGCCCTCGACATCGAGGTCGATGGCCTCGGCAAGCGGGAGCGGCTCGGACCGGAGGCGCTGGAGCGCCACCGCCATGCCGAAGAGGATGAGCACGCAGGCGACGAAGATGATCCAGCCTTCGAAGAAGTGCGAGAAGCCTTCGGCATGTTCGATGCCGAAGTAGTTGACCATCACGCCGACGATGCCGATCCGCAGCGAATTCATGAAGACCGTCAGCGGCGCGGCCGACAGCAGCAGCAGCGCCTTGTGCCAGAGCGGTCCCCGGTAGAGAATCGAGAAGAGGTAGGAGAACGACAGGATCGGGAACAGGTACCGAAGCCCCGAACAGGCCTCCGCGACCTGCAGCTTGTAGACGCCGAGATCGATGACGTTGCCCTCGAGGAAAACGGGCACGCCGGCCAGCTTGATGAACCAGACGCCGAGTTCGGACGAGACGCCCTGAAGGAACACGTTCATGTTCCAGTAGAGCACCTGCGGCAGGGGCAGCATGAAGACGAGGTGAAACACCGGCAGTTGGTGGCGAACGCCGCGCTTCCAGCCGAAGACCGTGAGGACGACCCCGCTGACCCAGATGATGAAGGCGTAGGTGACGATGTCGGGAATGCGGGCCAGATTGCCCAGAACCGCCAGCGCCAGCGCGCCGGCAATGACGAACACGCCGGGAAGACGGTCGGAGACATGCTCCTCGGTCGGCGGGGCCCGCCGCAGTTCCCTCAGAAAGAGGTAGAGCGAGATGATTGGGATCAGCGGGCCGTGGCTGTACTCGGGCGTGCTCCACGCCGCGATGAGCGACTCAAAGCCGAGCCAGAACACCGGCAGCGACGCCGCGCAAAGCACCGCGAAAAGCGCAAGGCCGACAGGATTGACGGTCAGCCCTGAAACAGACTTGCCGAAAGAGCGTTCGCTGATGGACATGAAATGAAACCCAGAACCTTGCTACCGACCTAACCCTTGAAGACATACAGCAGACGCGCTGCCTGTTCCATAGCATTGGCAGGCCGGCCGCCGCAGGTGAACAAAGCTCCCCGCGACCGGGAACTGTCGAGGTCCGATGCACGCGAGGGGCGCGCGGGGACAGGGTTTTCGCTGGAACGCCATGCCGCACAGGGCTTTGTCGTGGATGAGGGCGCCTGTCGCATCTCGTCCCCGCGCCGCACTGTCACCTGTCCGGACATCCCCGGCCCCAGGCCGCCGCTCGCACAAACGTGACCGTCCGCGCGTCGCGCTAGGCGGAATAGCCGTCGGTCCGATGCCATCGCCAGGCGTCGCGGAGGATTGTTGCCAGATCGGATCGCTCGAGCGTCCAGCCGAGTTCCTCGGTCGC
>Ga0102931_1000025_pt1 | contig 56548 bp, 47 predicted proteins | sample SalPonR1_C_D1_MG_FD_79282 | JGI IMG/M metagenome (GOLD analysis project Ga0102931, IMG submission 79282) | Salt pond soil microbial communities from South San Francisco under conditions of wetland restoration - Salt Pond MetaG R1_C_D1_MG | ecosystem: Environmental > Aquatic > Marine > Intertidal... | reverse complement strand
GGCCTGCGGCGGTCGACCATGGTAGCCATCCTGTCGGCGAACTACATCGCAGCAAAACTGGCGCCGCACTACAAGGTGCTGTACCGCGGCAAGAATGGCCTCGTCGCGCATGAATGCATCATCGATCTGCGGCCTTTGAAAAGCGAGGCCGGCGTGACCGAGGAAGACATTGCCAAGCGCCTGATGGACTACGGTTTCCACGCACCGACCATGTCGTTTCCCGTGCCGGGCACGCTCATGATCGAGCCTACCGAGTCGGAGTCACTCGCGGAGGTGGACCGCTTCATCGACGCCATGGTGGGTATACGTCAGGAAGTCGATCGCATTGTTGCGGGCGAGTGGCCCCGGGACGACAATCCGTTGGTAAACGCACCACACACGCAGGGTGACCTGGTGGGCGACTGGGGCCATCCCTACAGCCGCGAACTCGCGGTGTTTCCTGCGCCGTCGCAGCGATTGCAGAAATTCTGGCCCAGCGTGAATCGGGTCGACAACGTGCACGGCGATCGGCACCTGATCTGCAGCTGCCCGGATATCTCGCTCTACCGGGACACGCCCGCGGAACCCGAGGCGCTCAGCGCATAATCGTGAGATCTGCGGGCTGATCGACATCTTTCAGGATGCCCGCGTCGTCCACATCGAGGTAGATGATGGCGCGGGGGTTTGCCAGCAGCAGGTCCCGCGCGCCGTCATCACCGCCACACTGCAGCAACGCGCGGAACCACGCGGCACCAAAGCACACCGGATTGCCGCGGCGACCACGATAGCGCGGAACGGTAATTGCCTCGCGGCGGCAGGCCTGTGCCAATGCCCGGTAAGTGGTGGCGGCGACCCATGGCATGTCCGCGAGGGCGATAAGCGCTGCATCCCAGCCTTCAATGCCAGCTACGGCCTCGGCGAGGGTTGCGCCCATGCCCTGCTGCGCCCGCTGGCACACCCGGATGGTCACCGCCTCCTGCGATAGCGCGTCGGCGAGCGCTTGGTCCTCCGTCCGCAGACAGACGTGAACGGGCATCCCGCTCGCCCGGGCACGGCCCAATGTGGTTTCCAGCAGGGTGGTGCCGCTGTCCGGGAGTCTGGCGGCGCGCTTGTCGCTGCCAAAACGATGGCCGCGACCTGCCGCCAGTAGCAGTATGCCAGCGCTGCCGCCGTCGGCTGTAGTGACGCTCACTGAAAGGCCAGGCAGGGATCGCTTCGTGGGTGTTCGGGGGTGAACAGCGCATAATCGGTAATGTCACTGCCCGCGCGCCCGGCTGCCTGCTCAGCAACCGTGCCGCTGTCGCCCTCGGCCACCTCCAGCAGATGAACGACCACGATGGCGGCATCGGGTCGCAGGCGCTGGATAAACTGCGGAATGCCACGGTCCCTCCGTGCGTGGCCATTGCCGGTAATGATGACGGCGCGTTCGGCGGCCTGCACGATGCGGTAGGCCATGAAGGCATCCCGCGCAATCTGTACGTCGACCATGGCCGGCAGCATGGGGTCTGGAAGCTTTCCACAGTGGGCGTCCTGCATTTCTGCTTCCACTGCCGCACGCGCCTCGGCGCTGAGCAATGTGTCCGGACGCAGCCGTGCCAATGCATCCTCCGTCAGCGCCACTTCAATCCCCTCACTGACAATGTCGCGGGTGGTCGCGAGCGGGAACATCAGCGGAACAATCGGCAGTCCGCGTTCCAGCGTCGCAGCAAACAACGGCCGGTAGATGGCGTAGTCCGGCCATCCGCTTTGCGACCACACTACCGCCTCGCCGAAGCTGTCCGCCGTTGCCGTCGCCTGCTCATGAAAAGCGTCCAGCAGTGGCTGCTGGTCCACGCTGAGTTGTTCGTAGCCGACGCTGATGGCAGCGTCGTGGCTATCGGCAAAGTGCCCCAGCAGATCCGCCTGCAGCTGGTGGTGCTGCGGGTTGTCGTGGATTTCGCCAATGATCAGGTAATCGGCGCGGGTAATCGCCCGGCGCAGCTGCACCTGATCAATTATCCGCGCGTCACCGGATGACCACGCGCTAACGCGACCCGCTTCGTCCGCTGCAGCCCCCGTCGTCAATACCGGCGCTGAGAGGAGCGTGGCTGCAAGAAGTGCGATGCTGATGCCGCTGGCGCTCACGTCAGGCCTGCGGCAGATCGCGAGCGCGTTCTGCGAGCGTGTCGGCAATCCCCGGCTTGTTCTCGGCGATTTCTGCGGCAGTCAGGCCAACCAGTTCATGTGGAAATACCAGCCAGGCATCCGTTTCGTGAACATAAAAATCCGGCGTGATATCGGTGACGTTCCTGGACGGCTTGTACCAGGGCGTTGCGACCTTCATATTGTGCGGCATGTTGCGCCGCGTCTTGCTGCGCAGCGTGTCGAAAATGGCGCTGATGCTGCGTCCTGAGTCGAATACGTCGTCGACCAGCAGTACGTCGTCCTCGGCGTTAATGTTGTCGATGATGTAGTCGAGACCGTGCACGCGCACTGTCTTGTCCTGCTTGTTGATGCCGTAGTACGACGAGGTGCGAATGGCGATATGGTCGGTGGAGATGCCGACATACTCGAGATATTCCTGGATGGCGATACCCACAGGCGCGCCGCCGCGCCAGACGCCGATAATGAAATCGGGTCGATAGCCGCTCCTGTGTATTTTTTCTGCGAGGCGAAACGAGTCGCTCAGCAGTTCATTGGCCGTAATGTAAACCTTGTCCATCGGGGATAATCGTCTGCCTAGGCGAGGAAGCCGAACTTTAGCATAAACACCAGCGCTACCGCATAAACGGCGGCGGGACACTGCTTCGGCCTGCCGGACAGCAGCTTGATTGCCGCATAGGTGATGAAACCGAGGCCGATGCCGTCGGCAATGGAGTAGGTCAACGGTACCGCGAGCGCCGTGACAATGGCAGGCGCGGACTCGGTGATGTCGTCCCAGGCCAGGTGCTGTAATGAACGCGCCATGATACAGGCGACAAACAGAAGGGCGGCGCCGGTGGCAAAGGCCGGCACGCTCTGTGCCAGTGGCGCAACGAACAGGCAGGCGAGGAAAAGGAATGCGGTGGTGACTGCCGTCAGCCCGGTGCGGCCGCCGGCTTCCACGCCGGCGGCGCTCTCTATGAAGCTGGTGGTCGAGGATGTCCCAAGCAGTGCGCCTGCCGTCGTTGCGCCGGAATCGGCGAGCAGCGCGCGACGCAGCCGAGGCAGCCTGCCGCGCTCGTCGAGCATGCCCGCGCGGCTGGCCACGCCGACCAGCGTGCCGGCGGTGTCGAAGACATCTACCAGCAGCAGCGTGAGAATCACGGTGATCATGGAGACGTTGAAGGCGCCGGCGATGTCGAGCTGCAGCAGCGTACTCATGCTGGGCGGCGCCGATGCCACGCCGCGGAACTCCGCGCTGCCGGTCAGCCAGCCGACGACGGTGACCAGCAGCATGCCGACAACAACGGCTCCCATCACGCGGCGCGCGGAGAGCGCGGCGATGAGGAAAAAACCGGCGAGCAGCAGCAGGGCGTCGGGACGGGTGAGATCCCCAAGGCTGACGAGAGTCGCCGGATTGGCCACCACAATGCCGCTACCGGACAGCGCGATGATACCGAGGAACAGCCCGATGCCCGCAGAGATACCCAGCTTCAGGGAATGCGGTATGGCGTTGATGAGCCACTCGCGTATGGGCAGGATGCTGAGCCCGATGAAGATTACGCCGGAGATGAACACCGCCCCGAGCGCAGTCTGCCAGGCGACACCCAGGCCCAGCACAATGCTGTAGGTAAAGAAGGCGTTCTGCCCCATGCCCGGCGCCTGACCGACTGGGTAGTTGGCATACAGGCCCATGACCAGCGTCCCCAGTGCAGCGGCAAGGCAGGTGGCGACAAACACGGCGCCAAAGTCCATGCCGGCCTCGGAGAGAATGCTGGGGTTGACTACGGTGATGTAGGCCATGGCGAGAAACGTGGTAAACCCCGCCATCAGTTCGCGACGCGCGGTTGTGCCGTTGGCGCTGAGTTGAAAGATGCGTTCGAGAGACACCTTCATGCGGTTTTTTTCCCTGTGGTTCTTTTGTTCGGGTTACAAGGCGCGATTCCATTATGCCATCGTGACTGGCGTGCCGGCGAAAAAAAGCCCTCCGGAGAGGGCTGGAAAGCGGGTCTGACCGGCGGTTTTTCCGACCGGCCGCATGGGGCGCTAGAAGCGGTAATCCACCTTCGCCACCCAGTGGCGGGGCAGTTCAGGCAGCACGATCTGGCCGCCGAAGAGGTTCGGGAAGTTGGACCGGAAGTATTCCTCATCTGTGAGGTTCTTGCCGCTCACACTGAGCTTCCAGTCGTCCGATGTCCAGGTGACACCGGCGTTGACCAGTGTATACGCGGGCAGTTCCACGGAGCGCGAAAAGCCCGAGAAGGTCGAGTCGACATCGATCACGCTCGCGTTGATCGCGATACCGTTTTCAAAATCGTAGGTGGCGGTTGCCGAGTATATATTTTCAGGAATGCCCTGTTTGCCGCCATCACCGGCGGGAATCAGGCCTATGACCTGGCCGCCGTAGATCAGCGTGGGGTCAACCTGCGGAAGGTCGTCGGCGCCAAAGAAGCTGAACAGGTTGCCGTTTTCTACCGCCGAGACCATGGTGATTTCCAGATTGGTCCAGGCTGCAGTGACCACCAGCTGTGGCGTGATTACCCAGCGCAGTTCCGCTTCATAGCCCTTGGTCTCTGTAGAGGCGTTGGTCACGATGGCCTGGGCACTGAAATCCGTTCGCTCCTGCTCGTAGTAGCTGAGGGCGAAATACAGTGAATCGTCGAGGTAGCTGCCCTTGACGCCGACTTCAATGAGGTCCGAGGTATCCGTCGCGTTGCCCGTCTGAACCAGACCTTCCGGAATGTCACCCATCTGGTCTGCGATCACCGTGGATTGCTCGGCGAGGGTGATGTAGGGAATAAGACCGATAGGCGTATCCCAGCTGACGCTGACATTCCACGAGAAAATGTCGTCGCTGTCGCGGAAGGTAACGACCCCATCGGGGCTGCCAGCCAGCAGGGCCGGGTCCGGGAACAGCAGACGGTTGAGGTCCTCGCTGGTTTCCATGTCGACCCAGTCCTGGCGCAGACCCAGGGTAATGTTGAGGCCGTTATCCCAGACAAAATCACCCAGGAAGGCCAGGCCCCACATGCTGTAGTCGCCGAAGCGGTAGTCGCTCCAGTTGTTATCGGTCTGCGTGGACAGCAGGCGGGTGTCCAGTGACGGATCCCGCTCAGCGGCGGACTGACTGAGATCACGACGGTCGAAAAACTCGTTTTCGAAGTCATTGCCGCGCTCGAAATCCGTGTAGCGGAACGAGGGAGAGAACTGCAGGTTGGACGTTATGCCCCCCGAATTCAGTTCATAGGCAAAAACCAGTTTCTCTTCGAAAACCCAGGTCTCACCGTTCTGGGAGAAGCCGTAGGCGTTTTCATTGTTGTTCTCAAGGGTTTCATAGAACAGCTGGTTTTTGACCTGCAGGCCATTGTCGGCCTGGTAGATCGCGTCAAAATAAAGAGTCAGGGTCTGGTTATCCAGCTCATCGTTCGGGTCGGCCAGGACGTTGCTGCGGCTCAGTGTCGTGGTGCCCGGATTGTCGAGTGCGCTCAGCGGATTCAGGTTTGCCTCGTCGACAAGGAAGGGAAAGGGGATGAACTGAGAAATAGTCTGTCCGTCGGGACCCGCTGATGCGGTCGCCAGATACTCCTCATGGGAGATTTTACCGTCGCCGTCGTTGTCCAGCGGCTGCGCCGTCCCCGTGACGTAGGTGCCGTTGTCGATCAGGTCCTGCGTCAGCCGGTTCCAGCCCGCCACCTGATTGCTCAAGAAATCGTGGTACATGACGCCAAACTGGATATGCAGGCTGTCATTGATATCCACATCGAAGGCCGCCTGCAGAATGGTCTGTTCGGTGTCCGTGTTGTCATAGAAGCTGTCTGAATCCTCGAATTCACCGTACAGATAGTAACCGGCCCGGTCCGAGATCGGGCCGCCGACATCGGCGCTGATGACGTTGCGGTCCCATTTGCCCGTGGTGTAGGAAACGCCGCCCGTGGTTTCTTCTAGGTAGTCGCCGGATCCGGCTCTCGCCGACTTCGGATTAAAGTTGAGGTAGCCGCCGATTTTCGAGGGGCCATAAATGGGAGATGCCGGCCCACGCACAATATCGACGCGATCCGCCGCCGCGATGGGCGTGGCATAGTTGCCGGGGTTATCGACCCGCCGTATGCCGCGAAAGTAGGTCTCACCCGGCGTGCCACGGATATCCAGTGAGCCCGCTACACCGAAAAAGGACTGGGTAAAGGTGCCCGGTGAAAACGCGACCAGTTCGTCGATATCGTTGATATTGAAGCGCTCCATCTGATCGGCGCTGATCGTCGACACCGAGCGCGGCGTCTCCAGCAGGGATTTGCCGAAGCCAAAGACATCGACATCCTCACCGGGCAGGCTGCGCAGTGAGCCAGTGACGACGATTTCTTCCAGTGCGTTCGGCGCGGCCTGTTCCTGTGCCAGCAGCGGCTGGGTGGACCCCAGGGCCGCTGCGATGGCCACCGCCAATGGAAGCCGTTTGACGGGTATGTTCATGCTTGCTCCTCAAAGATGCTGTTGTGTCGACCGTCAGCAAATGCCGATAGATGCCGTGTTACGCCGCACTGTGTCCGCCATGATTCGATCGGGTCCCCGATGGCGGCGCGAAACGCACCGGAATGGTGCTCAGACGAATTGCGCTCGTCAACGTCCGCCTTGGGTAATTTTGTCGGTCAGGCGGTGGGCCAGTCTGAAAAAAGCCCTCCGTAGAGGGCGAATGGCCCCGACTCTCCCCCTTGATACGCGGCGCCCCCTCCGGTGCCGCGTGCTCACTCAGTGGTCTCCTAGCATTTTCCGTGCCAGGCTATGGATGTTTGCGCAGACATTACTGCGCGCGCGTCAGTTCGCGAATCAGATCGCGGTGGTCGTGGTATTGCGACTGCAGATCGTTGCGCTCGGCCAGTGTCATGTCAGCGTAATCAAAGCCCGGCGAGACCGCTTCACTGATGAGTCCATAGCCGTGAGGCCCCTCGGAGAGCCGCGATGCTTTCCAGACGCCGCCGGGAACGGTGAGCTGCAGCCGCTGGCCCGCCAGCAGATCGCTGCCCATGACCACCGTTCGCAGCGAGCCGTCCGGCTGCAGCAGGTAGTAGGTGACCGGATCGCCGAGCTGAAAGTAGTGCACGATATCCGAGCGGTTGCGGTGGAAGTGGCCAATGGGCGACTGGCTGGTCAGCAGGTAAAAGATGGAGCTCATCAGCAGGCGCTCACCCTGTGCCGTGACAACCGTCGGCGGCTTGCCTGCAGCATAGGTCCGCTTGAAGAAACCGCCCTCGACATGGGCTTCCAGCCCGAGCTGCTCAACCACCTGTTCAGCGCTAGGTGCTGTTGCGGCTGTTTCCCGGCCCTCGGCGGAGAGGACGCTTATGGCTAGCGCAGCGCCAATGAGGGCGGTGAGAAGACAACCCACGGCGCGCTGCGTGACCAGTTGATGTATGGGACTGCTGAATCCGTTCATGTAGCCTCGCTGCTGCTGCGTTATCGGCGCTGTGTTTCAGGGCAAGAACCGTACCATTTCAACCTCGCAAGAATCAGGTTCTCCGCGCGCAGGACGATCGCACTGTTTGCCCTCAATTGGTGCGGGGCGCACGAACGCGGTGCGCCCCGCACCCGGTGCATGGCATAATGCCGCCGGCGCGGAGGTGAAGAAAGCATGGCATCGTTCTTGCTCCGCACCGTCTACCCTGACCTACCACCTGAGAAGAGATGACACAGTGAGATTTTCCATGCCGCGCCTTCCGTCTGCGGGGGCGCATTGCCGTCTGCGGCTCGCAGCGGCCGTTCTGGCCACCGCGTTCTTCATTTCCGTCTCTGCCGGGGCTGCACTGCCTCCCCCAGGGAAGAACATCGCCCAGTGGTTCGAGGCGTTCAAGAAAGCGGCGACCGATGAAGAGCTCTACCGCTTCCTGTATGCCATGCCCAAGGGCGGCGATCTGCACAATCACCTGTCAGGGTCCATTCTCGACGACTGGACCTATCAGCTTGCGCTCGACCAGTCGCGACACGGCTACACATTCTACACACGGGTGCGCATCAACAACTGCCGGCCCTATGGCGGAAACGCGTTTGGCAGCGACCCTTACCTGCTACTGTTCGTCACCCTGCAGCAGAGCAGCTACGAGCGCCTGGATGACTGTGAAAAAGCCGAGTTCAAGCCACTCGCCGACCTGGATGCCGGGGAGAAGCGCGCCTGGGTGAACAGCATGGTGCTGGACAAGCCCCACGAGGGTCGTGACGAATTCTTTCAGACGCACTGGCAGCGCATGGGGGACCTGTACGCCAATCCCTTCTATGCCGCTGATGCCCTGGTACTGAACATGCAGGCCTTTGGCCGCGAGGGCCTGCGTTATCTGGAGTCCATGATTGGTGTGCTGGGCTTCAAGCGTGCCGATGGCAGCATCTACACGCCGGAGGAGGTCGGGGACATCTATCGTCGGCGACTGCAGCAGCCCGACGCCCTGGCCACCGACGTTACTGTGCGACTGCAGGTGGCGGTGCTGCGCTTCGCGCCCGCGGCAGAGGACATGCTGCGCTCGCTGTATGCCTTCGTCGCGCGCAACCGCGACCTATGGGTCGGCGTCAATTTTGTCGGTCGCGAGGACAACGACAAGGGTCATCCGCTGCGCTTTCTGCAAACACTGCGCGAGCTGCGTCGTGAGTATCACAGCGTGCGTCTGTCAATTCATGCCGGGGAAGTGGATGAGCCAAATGATCACGTGCGCGATACTCTGCTGCTCGGGGCCGATCGTATCGGTCATGGGCTCAATCTGATCACTGATGACGACACCCTGCGCCTGATGCGCCATGGCCCCTACCTGGTGGAGATTAATCTGGTGTCCAACCTGCTGCTCGAGTATGTGTCCGACTACAGCGAGCATCCCTTCCCCGAATATCTACGCACCGGCATCCCGGTAGCGCTGTCCACCGACGATCGCGGCATGTGGGATTCCAACCTGACCGATGAGTTCTTTGTCGCGGTGCGCGAGTACAATCTCTCCTGGCCCGAGCTGGTCACCCTCAGTCGCAACTCGCTGCAGTACGCCTTTGTCGAGGATTCGGTGAAGGCGCAGCTGCTGGGTGACTTTGCCATTCGGCTCGGTGATTTCGAGCGCCGCCTGCAGCGTCAGCCCGTGGCCGCGCTTGCCAGCGAGGCCCGCAGTCACGGGTTCATCTGCCGCCGCTACGGACTCTGCGACTTTCCCCTTTCCGCTGAAACTGATAAGGACCTGCCATGATTGTTCCGCGTATTTTTTCACGGCTGCCGCGCGCGTTTTTAACGATATCGTTGCTGCTGGCGGCAGCCGCCTGTAGCGATACCGCCGAGGTCTTGCCCGGCTCAGCTGCGATGGCCCCGGCATCGGAGCCGGTAAAGATCAAAGCGGTGGTGGTCACGATGTTCGAGATCGGTGAGGACAGCGGTGACCAGGCCGGTGAGTTCCAGCTCTGGAACGAGCGCCGTAATCTGACCGAGGTCTATGAGTTTGGCGGTCACCACAGCCTGCATCACGACCCGGAGAGCGGGTTGATGGTCATGGTCACCGGAATCGGCACGGCGAAATCGGCGGCCTCGGTCATGATGCTGGGCATGGATCCGCGCTTTGATGTGAGCGAGGCCTACTGGCTGGTCGCCGGTATCGCCGGGTTTGATCCGCAGGATGCGTCCATCGGTTCTGCCGCCTGGGCCGAGTACCTTGTCGATGGCGACCTGTCACACGAGATTGATGCCAGAGAGATTCCCGATGACTGGGATTACGGCTATTTTGCGCGCTACACCAGCGGCCCCTTCGATCCTGATCGACCGGAACCTACCGGTGAGATGTTCCGTCTCAATCCGGCGCTGACCGACTGGGCCTTCCGTCTGACCCAGACTATGGAGCTGCCCGATGACGAGGCGCTGGCCGAGACCCGCGCGCTGTATACAGAGCACCCGAACGCGCAGCGGCCGCCTTTTGTTCTGAAGGGCGATCATCTTGCCGCGCTGACTTTCTGGCACGGTGATATCCTCAACAGCTGGGCCAACGACTGGGTGGACTACTGGACGGATGGCGAGGGCGAGTTCGTGTCTTCTGCCATGGAAGACACGGGAACCCTGCAGGCCCTGACCTATCTTGACAATGCGGGGCGCGCCGATCGTGATCGCGTTATGGTTCTGCGAACGGCAAGCAATTACACCATGCCGCCGCCTGGCGTCACCGCCGCGGAGAATCTGCTCTCGGAGAATGAAGGCTACGCGGGGCTCGACGCCTCGCTGGAGTCCGCATACCTCGTGGGCTCGCGCGTCATCGACAGCCTGCTGCAAAACTGGGATACCTATCGCGAGCGCACGCCAACGGCAGATGACCTTAGTGCGTCCGAGTAGCGCCGGGGCCGGACCGCTGTTCTTTGCGTCCACTGCGCGCAGCTGAGGACAGGCCGTGATTGGCTCGGCCACTCAGTGGCTGCCGATAATCGCGGCGCTGGCCGCTGCCGGCGTGCTTGCGGGTCTCCTCGCGGGGCTGCTCGGTGTCGGCGGTGGGATCGTCACCGTGCCGGTCCTGTTCCTGATCTTCCAGACTCTTGGCATCTCGCCGGCGACCGCCATGGTTGTCGCTACCAGTACATCGCTCATGATCATTGTGCCGACGAGTTTCGCCTCCGCCCGCGCGCATCACCGTCGCGGCAATGTGGATCTGGCGCTGTTCCGGCGCTGGCTGTGGTTTCTGCTGGCGGGGGTTGTACTGGGCACTCAGGTGGTCAGCCGGGTCGATGGCGTGATACTGACCGGGGTGTTTGGGGTGGTGGTGCTGCTGATTGCGGCCAATACGCTGTTGCGCCCTGGCGCGCCGCCGCTGCGGGAGTCGCTGCCGGCGGCGCCTGTTCAGGGCGCGGTGGCGGCCGCCATTGGTGCGCTTTCCGTGATGATGGGCATCGGCGGCGGCACACTCAGTGTGACGGCACTCACCAGCTGGAACGTGCCGGCCCACCGCGCGGTGGGTACCTCGGCGCTGTTCGGACTGGTCATCGCCTTGCCGGGAGCGCTGCTGCTGCTGTTGACAGCATTGACACCCACCGATGCGCCGCCGGGCACTGTGGGTCTGGTGAACCTGCCCGGCTTCGCTGCGATGGCGCCGCTGACCTACCTGATGGCACCGCTGGGGGTCCGTCTCGGGGCCAGGCTGAGCGGCGTGGCGCTGAAAAAGGTGTTTGCCGTATTCCTTACCCTGGTTGGCCTGCGCATGCTGTGGCAGTTGCTGGCCGAAAACTGATAACAGGAGATATCTGAATGAAAGCAGCCTGCACTGGCCAGGGCCGCTGTTGCCTGCGCTGGCTGGCGTCGGTGGCCGCACTGCTGGTTTCCGTTGCGGTCTTTATCGTGCCCACAGCGTTCGCTGCCGGCGCGGCGACGACGTCGCCCTTAGCAATCAAGGCCGTGGTCGTCACCATGTTTGAGAATGGCGACGTGCGCGGCGATGAGCCGGGCGAGCTGCAGTTCTGGGTCGAGCGCAGCGATATTGCGCAGGAATACCCGTTTCCGCTCGGGGAGTTCCCGCTGTTCCTGACCGATGATGGCGTGCTGATCCTCTGTGTGGGTGGCGGCATCCCCAACGCCACGGCGTCCATCATGGCGCTGGGCCTGGATTCGCGTTTTGACCTGTCACGTGCCTACTGGTTGGTCGCGGGCATTTCGGGCGGCGATCCCCAGGATGTTTCGCTGGGTTCCGCAGTCTGGGCCCAGCATGTTGTCGATGGTGACCTGGTATATGCGATTGATGGACGGGAGATTCCCGACCACTGGCCCTATGGTTTCATACCGCTGGGCGCCAAGGAGCCGGCGCAGGGACCACAGGACGTGTCCGATGGCTGGACCCTGGATACGATTCATTTCCCGCTGAATCCGCAGCTGGCGGCGTGGGCGTTTGAGACAACGCGCAATGTCGATATTCCCGACATGCCTGGCATTCGCGAGTTCCGCGAACAATACGTCGGGTATCCACAGGCGATGCGCGCGCCCTTCGTGACCCGCGGTGACACGCTGTCTGCCAGCACCTACTGGCATGGCGGAATGCTCAATACCTGGGCTAACGACTGGCTGCGTGTCTACGCGGGCAAGGACGCCAACTTCATGACCTCGAATATGGAGGATAGCGGGACGCTAACGGCGCTGCACCGTCTGCACCGGATCGGCCTTGTGGATGCCAGTCGCGTGATGGTCCTGCGCACGGTCAGCAACTATACGCTGCCGCCACCGGGTAAGGCACCGGCCTGGAGTACCACAGCGCCCTATCCGGACCAGGGCCTGCCGGCGTTGGAGGCGGCCTATCGCGTGGGCAGCGCTGTCATCGACGCGCTTATTCACGGCTGGGATGACTATTCAGATAGTCTGCCCACGTCCGTCGGCGGTGACCCGGGCATTGCCGCCGGTGCCGGTAAAGCGCCGGCGGTCTTCGCGTCGGCAGCGCCGGGAAACCTCGCTTCGTCGACAGTGCCGGTGATCTTCGATACCGATATGGCGATCGATGACTGGGCGGCCCTCCTGTTGCTCTTGCGCGAACCCGCGATCGATCTGCGCGCGGTCACGGTGGCCGGCAGCGGGGAGGCCCACTGCGAGCCTGGTGAACGCAACGCGCTGGCCCTGATAGACCTGACGCGGCCGGGCAGCGCCGTTCCCGTGAGCTGCGGCGACGCGTGGCCTCTCGACGGCCACTTCGTTTTTCCCACTGCGTGGCAGGATGACATGGACAGCCTGTCGGGCGTGGCGGTGCCGGCCAGCGAACGCGAGGCCTACGGTGGCCACGCGGTGGAGCTGATTCACGCGGCCATCGCGGACAGCGAGCAGCCGGTGGTGCTGCTGGCCACGGGCCCGCTGACCAATATTGCACAGTGGCTGGACAGCTACCCGGAAGACCGCAATCGCATCGCGCGCCTGGTCATCATGGGGGGCGCGCTGGATGCGCGCGGCAATATCATCGTGCCCGGTTTCACCGACAACCATCCGAATACTCGCGCTGAGTGGAATCTGTATGTCGATCCCGTGGCCGCCCGCCGCGTACTGGAGTCGGGTCTGCCGATCGAGCTCGTGGGCCTGGACGTCACCAACCAGGTGCAGGTCACGCCGGCCGTTGCCGAGGCTTTCAAGCGGCGTGCCGACAATCCGGCTGCCAACTTCTGGAGTGCGGTCCTCGACGCCAATGACTGGTTCATCGACTCCGGCGAATACTATTTCTGGGATGTACTCGCAGCGCTGACAATCGTCGATCGCGAGCGCTACTGCCGCGGCGAGCAGCTGGCCGTGAGCGTCGATTACCGCTATACCGACCGGCCCTGGCTGGGAACCTCGGACATGGATATGCCAGCGGCGAACTGGCGCGGCAAGCCCCGGCGTCATCTTGATGCGGAATCCGCCGGGGTCCTTCGTCTGTTGCCCGATGCACCGGCGAGCACCCTGGTGTGTCAGCAGACGGATGCTGATGCCGCTTTCGAGCACTTTATCAGCACACTCACGGGGTCAGGTGGAGGGTCGGTCGATGAATGACAGCGGTGCAGCGACGACAGAGGACAGGCAGGAACATGACTGGCTCGCGGCCATGCCCAAGTGTGAGCTTCACCTGCACATCGACGGCAGCCTGCAGCCGGCGCGTCTGCTTGAACTGGCTGAGAAGAACGCGGTCAACATACCCCACTCCAGCGTCGCTGATATTGAGCGCGCCTGTGAATTTACCGATCTACAGAGCTTCCTTGACCTGTATTACCTGGGCGCTTCCGTGTTGCGTACGGAGGCGGATTTCTATCACCTGATGATGGACTACCTGCGGATGTGCCGGCAGCAGACTATTCTGCATACGGAGATCATGGTGGAACCCCAGACCTATGCCCCCTTCGGTGTCACGCTGGACGTCGTAATGCGTGGCTTTATCGCGGCCATCGACGAGGCGCGCCGTGAATGGGGGCAGTCGGTACTGTTGCTTCTGAGCTTCCTGCGTCACCTGAGTGAGGACAGTGCCCTCGACCTGCTGCGTGAGGCACAGCCCTGGCGCGAGCACTTCGCGGGCATCGGACTTGCCAGCGCCGAGCGCGATCATCCACCGGCGCAATTCCGCCGGCTTTACAGCGCGGCGCGTGAACTGAATCTGCGGCTGACCGCGCACGCCGGTGAAGAGGGGCCGCCCAGCTTTATCAGCGATGCCCTTGAAGTGCTCGGCGTGGAGCGCATTGATCACGGTGTGCGCGCGGTGGAAGACGCGTCGCTGCTGCAGCGGCTGCGCCGGGATCAGGTGCCGCTCACAGTCTGCCCCCTGTCGAACGTGCGGCTGTGCGTGGTGGATACGCTGCAGCAGCACCCGATACTCGATCTTCTGGCGCAGGGACTGTGTGTCACGGTCAATTCGGATGACCCGGCGTATTTCGGCGGCTACCTGAACGAGAATTACATTGCCCTGCACTCTGCTTTGGGCATGCGTCGTGAGCAGGCGCTGGCGCTCTCGCGCAACGGCTTCCAGGCCAGTTTTCTCGGCCCCGATCAGCGGGCCGACCTGTTGGCGCGGCTGGAGCGCTACGCTGCCTCGTGAGCGCTGCCCGCGGTCGCGCGCCAGCGGGCGAAGCGTCGGCCCAGGGGTTCACGGAACTGGTCAAACAATACGGCGAGAATGATCACGGCGCCGGTGATGATGCGCTTGCCCGGCTCTGACACGCCGAGTTGCGCCAGCCCGGTCTCCATTACCGCGATGATCAGTACGCCGAGGAAGCTGTTGACCACGGAGCCGCGTCCGCCAGACAGGCTGGTGCCGCCGATCACTACCGCGGCGATCGCCGACAGCTCCAGCCCGATGCCGGCATTCGGGTCCGCGCTCTGCAGATAGCCGAGCTGGAAAATGCCACCGAGACCGGCGAGCAGCCCGGCGAGGGCGAATACAGCGATTTTCCACGGCAGGGGGTTGATGCCCGACAGCCGCACGGCTTCCTCGTTCGTGCCGATGGCGACCATGTAGCGTCCGAACACAGTCTTCACCAGCACGAACTGGCCGATGGCAACCACGGCGACTGCGAACAGCAGGGCGGCGGAGACTCCCGGACCCGCCAGCGGATCGCCAATACTGGCAACGGCATCGCCCAGGTAGCGGGTTTCCGAGTTCGTGGTCAGATAGGCGCCGCCGCGGGCGATCTCCAGCATGCCCAGGGTGACGACAAAGGAAGGAATGGACCAGCGTGCGCTGATAAAACCGTTGACGCTGCCGCAGGCCAGGCCCGCTGCCAGCGCGGCCATGATCGCCGGAAGTAGGGGCCAGTGCAGGTCGACCATGAGGACCCCGGTCACGGCACCGGCCAGCGCCATCACCGAGCCCACCGACAGGTCGATGCCGGCAATCAGCAGCACATAGGTCATGCCCACCGCGATCACGGTCAGCGTCGGGATCTGGTTGGCGAGGCTGCGAAAGGTGCCGGCGCTGAAAAAGTAATCGCTCAGGAGGCTGAACAGCGCAACCAGCGCGCAGAGCACGGCAACGAGACCGAGGGAATTCCAGGGCAGTCGGATCTGACGGAGGGTGCGGGTGGTCATGGCGTGTTTTTCCTGTCCCGGCTGACGGGCGTGTCCGATGTGTGAGTTTATACCTCGCCTGATGGCTCGCCGCTTTGCTGGCGGCCCTGCGCGCCGGCGCTGTAGAAGCGGAAGCAGGCTGCGAGGAAGGCGTTCTCGTCAAAGTCGGCTGTCGCGAATTCCCCGGCGACGCGTCCGTTGGATAGCACCAGTATGCGGTCCGCGAGGGCCCGGAGCTCGTCGGTTTCGCTGCTAACCACGACCAGCGCTTTGCCCGCTGCGGCCAGTTCCCGCACCAGCCGCCGGATTCTTGCCTTGGCGCGCGCATCCACACCGCGTCCGGGTTCGTCAAACAGGAGTATTGGCAGTTCTTTCAGCAGCCAGCGCCCGATCAATACCTTCTGCTGGTTGCCGCCGCTGAGTTCCCGCAGTGTTTGATCCAGCGCGCGGTAGTTGATGTCCAGACTGCGGCACATGCTGGCGGCGAGCTCGACTTCGCGTGCCGTGTCCATTAACCCGAGCCGGCTGTGCAGGTCGGGCAGTCGCGCGAGGCTGAGGTTACGGGCAATGCTGGCCTGCAGGAGAAGCCCCTGGGATTTGCGGTCCTCAACCACCAGCCCGAGCCCGGAGCGCACGGCTTCCTGCGGTGAGCGCATGCGCCGGAGCCGGGCGAACTGGTCCGTCGCCAGGCGGATGCCGCCGCTCTGCACGCGGTCCGCGCCGAATATACCCCGCAGAAGCTCGCTGCGGCCGGCGCCGATGAGGCCGCCGATGCCGAGCACCTCACCGGCGTGCAGCGTGAAGCTGATATCGCTGAAGGCGCCGCTGCGCGACAGTTTTTCCACCTTGAGCAGCGGCCTGCCGGGTTCGTTCTGCGGCGCGCGTCGCTGGGTGACCGTCTTGCCATCGACCGCCTGTTCACCCGCCATCAGGGTGATGATCTGATCACTGTCCAGGGCATCAGCCCGCTCTGTGGCCACCAGATGCCCGTCCCGCAGCACGGACACGCGATCCGCGATGCGGCGGATCTCATCCATGCGATGGGAAATGTAGAGAATTCCCACGCCGCGCGCCTTCAGTTTTCGCAACGTTGTGAACAGTCGCTCGATCTGGGGGTCGGTCAGTGCGGCGGTGGGCTCGTCGAGTATCAGCAAGGACAGGGGCCGGCTGATCACTCGCGCAATCTCTATCAGCTGCTGCTGTCCGACGCCCAGGCGCGAGACGGACATGTCCGGGGCGAGATCGTCCAGGCCTAGTGTTGCCAGCGCTGCCTGCGCCCGCGCATGCAGCTGGTCGTGGCTGAGAATGCCCGCGCGGGCACCGAATTCGCCGAAAGCCAGGTTCTCGGCAATGCTGAGCGTGGGAAACAGGTTGAGTTCCTGCATGACCATGCGGATGCCCTGTGCCTCGGCCTCCCGGATGCCGGCTGGCCGGAAGCACTGGCCGCGCAGCTTGAGATCGCCGCCGGAGGCCGGCAGCACACCGGCGATGATATTGCACAGGGTGCTCTTGCCGGCGCCGTTGCTGCCCATCAGGGCATGGACTTCCCCGTGCTGCAGCGTGAAGTTGATGGCCTTGAGCACGGGCACGGCAAAGGATTTAGCGATGGCCTGCGTGGCCAGCAGCGGAACGTCGGCGCCACCGGCAAATCCGCTCTCAGTAGCGCTTGCGGACACGGGTGAAGCTCAGCGGTCGCCGCTGATCACGTCAACCGGGGTGGTGCGATCCGCTGGCACCTGCCCGCTGTCCAGGATGTCCAGTGCGTATTCGATACCGTAGACCGCGAGTCTGTCGGCGTGCTGGTCGGCGGTCGCCACCATGCTGCCACTGTGCACCAGTGTGTTGGCGGCGGCAATGTTGTCAAAGCCGACAATTCTGACGCTGCCTTCACGGCCCGCCTGACGCACTGCGGCGACTGCACCCAGCGCCATGCTGTCGTTGGCGCAGAGCAGGGCATCCAGCTGCGGGTACTCACGCAGCAGTGCCGAGGCGATGTTCGCGGCCTTGGCTTGTTCCCAGTCCGCTGCCTGCGTGCTAACCACCGTGATCTCCGCCGCCTGCATGGCGTCCATAAAGCCGGCGGCACGTTCGCGCGCGTTGAATGCACCGGGTATGCCGCCGATGATCGCCACGTCGGACCCAGGGTCCAGTTCTGCCGCGAGGCGCTCGCCGACACGTCGTGCCCCGTCACGGTTGTCAGGACCGACAAAGGGAATGGCAATGTCCATCTCTGCAAGTAGTTGCCGGTCAAACTGGTTGTCGATGTTGACCACCACAATGCCTTGCTGCACGGCGCGGCGCGCCACCGGCAACAGGGCCCTGGAATCCGCTGGTGCGATCACGATGATGTCCACGCCGGTCGCCATCATCTGCTCCATCAGCGCCACCTGCTGGGCAAGATCGCTCTCATTCCGGATGCCGTTGACCACCAGGCTGTAGCGCTGCGGATTGGCGGCCTGGTGAGCGCGCGCGCCATCCGCCATGCTGACGAAGAACTCATTTGCCAGGGATTTCATGATCAGGGCGACCCGCGGCCTGTCCGGGCTGTCCTGCATGCCATCTGCGCCAGTGGCGACCGGCTCTTCCTGCGAGCAGGCGCTCAGCAGGAAAGCCGCGACAAACAGCAGTGCGCTGGCTATGCGCGGTGAATGGTGGGCGTTTGGCATGCCGGGTCTCCGGTTCAACAGACGGGAAGAAGTCGCTGCGTTGGCAATTACACAGCCGGCGCAGTTAAGCAAGAACTGCTGCCGCGGGCAAGCGCGACGGATGCGCTCTGTGGCCCGCAGGCGGGGGAACGCCCTGTGCCATGCAAATGCGGTGGTGCTGTCACTTTCAGTCAATTATTTTAGTGCCCAGTGTCATTGTCTGCCCTGCCTTGCAACGGCAGACTGCTGCTATCCATTCTATCGGGGAGTTACCCGCCATGAGCCACCACGCCTACATTTATGATGCCCTGCGCACGCCGCGCAGTAAGGGAAAGCCGGGAGGCAGCCTGTACGAGGTCAAGCCCATCGATCTCGGCGCCGGCCTGTTGCGTGCACTGCAGAGCCGCCACGATCTCGATACGTCCTACGTCGACGACGTTGTCATGGGCTGTGTCACACCAGTGGGAGAACAGGGCAGCGACGTCGCCAAAATGATCGTCATGAATGCCGACTGGCACGAGTCGGTGGCCGGTGTGCAGCTCGACCGCTTCTGCGCCTCGGGGCTTGAGGCGGTGAACATTGCCGCACAGAAAATTGCCTCCGGCTGGGAAGATCTGGTGGTTGCGGGCGGCGTAGAGAGCATGTCGCGTGTGCCCATGGGCTCTAACGGCGGTGCCATGGGCGGTGATCCGGCGTTTGCCGCGAAAACCGGCTTCGTTCCTCAGGGTATTGGCGCGGACACCATCGCCACCCTCGAACAGTATTCCCGCGAGGACGTCGATGCTTACGCTACCGAGTCACAGCGACGGGCAGCACAGGCGCGCGACAGCGGCTACTTCGATCGCTCGGTAGTACCGGTGCTGGATGAAAACGGTCTTACCATTCTCGAGCGTGACGACTTCATCAAGCCCGGCACAACCGTGGAAACCCTGGGCCAGCTCAATCCCTCGTTCGCCATGATGGGCGACATGGGGTTTGATGACGTAATTCTCGGTAAGTACAGCATGCTGGATCATATTGACCATGTGCACACCCCGGGGAATTCCTCGGGCATCGTCGACGGCGCGAGCGCCGTGCTGATCGGCAGCGAAAAAGCTGGCAAGGATCTCGGGCTGACGCCGCGGGGCCGCATTGTGGCGACGGCAGTACTCGCGACCGATCCCGTAATCATGCTGACCGGGCCCGGACCCGCCGCGAAAAAATGCCTGCAGAAGGCCGGATTGAAGAAAGAGGATATCGATCTCTGGGAAATCAATGAGGCATTTGCATCCGTTGCCATGCGTTATATGAAGGATCTGGATATCGATCACGACGTTACCAACGTCAACGGCGGCGCCATTGCCATGGGTCATCCCCTGGGGGCAACCGGTGCGATGCTGGTCAGCACTATGCTGGACGAACTGGAGCGACGCGGCCTGCAGCGCGGCATGCTGTCCCTCTGCGTGGGTGGCGGCATGGGCATATCCACCATCATCGAACGCGTCTGATACCGAAGGCCTTCAAGCCAGAACGCACACAGCGGCGCGAAGCGCGCAGGAGTTGTTTTCAGAATGAGTGTATTCCAGTACGAAAAAGACGCCGATGGCATTGTCACGGTCACCATGGACATGACCGGCCCGGTGAACGCCATGAACGCGGAATATCGCGATGCCATGGGCGAGACCATGGACCGTCTCGAGCAGGAGGAGGGACTCACTGGCGTGATCTTCGCCTCTGCCAAGAAGGTGTTTTTTGCCGGCGGCGATCTGCACAGTCTGTTGGCGGTCACCCCGGATGATGTTGGCGAATTCATGCAGGGGCTCGAGGTCGTCAAGTCCCAGCTGCGGCGGCTGGAGAAGCTGCCGGTGCCAGTGGCGGCAGCCATCAACGGCGCCGCTCTGGGCGGTGGTTTCGAGATCTGTCTGGCCTGTAACTACCGCGTGGCCTGGAACGACCGCTCCGTCGAGCTCGGTCTGCCGGAGGTGACGCTTGGCCTGCTGCCCGGCGGCGGTGGCGTGGTCCGGCTGACCCGTCTACTCGGGCTCGAGAAAGCGCTGCCTTACCTGCTCGAGGGCAAGCGCGTTGCACCTGTGGCCGCGCTGGATGATGGCCTGATTCACGCACTGGTGCGCGAGCCCGGTGAGTTGCTTGCTGCCGCGCGCGAATGGGTTCTTGCCAACAGGGAGAAGCCGGAATCCTCGGTGCAGCCCTGGGACGCGAAGGGCTATCGCATTCCGGGTGGCGATGCCAACTCGCCAAAAGTCGCGCAGATGCTGCCGGTGGCGACGGCCATGCTGCACAAGAAGACCAGGGGTCTGCTGCCGGCGCCGCACAAAATCCTCGATGTGGCCGTGCAGTCGACCCGACTGGACCTCGAAACCGCGCTCAGGGTGGAGTCCCGCGGCTTGGCCTCCCTGGTCACAACACCCGTTGCCAAGAACCAGATCAGCACGTTCTTCTTTGCTCTGAACAAGGTCAATGGGGGCGCCAGTCGCCCGCAGGATGTGCCGCAACAGACGACGAAAAAAGTTGGCGTTCTGGGTGCCGGAATGATGGGCCAGGGTATTGCCTACGTGTCTGCCATGGCAGGTATCGAGGTCGTTCTCAAGGATGTGTCACGGGAGGCTGCTGAAAAAGGCAAGGACTACAGCCGACGGTTGCTGGACAAGCGAGTGGATCGCGGCCGCATGACGGCGGAAAAGCGCGAGCAGGTGCTGGCGCTGATCACGCCGACGGACGAGGCAAAGGATCTTGAAGGCTGCGATCTCGTGGTGGAGGCGGTGTTCGAGAACCTGTCCCTGAAGCACGAGATCACCCGGGAGTGTGAACCCTGTCTGGCAGAGGACGGGGTCTGGGGCTCCAACACCTCGACCCTGCCCATCACGCAGTTGGCTGAGGCAAGCCGTCGCCCCGAGCAGTTTATAGGGATCCATTTCTTCTCTCCCGTCGACAAGATGCCGTTGGTGGAAATCATCATGGGCGAGAGGACGTCGGATGTCGCGCTGGCGCGGGCCTTCGATTACGCACGCCAGATCCGCAAGACGCCGATCGTAGTCAATGACGCCCTGGGCTTCTTCACATCGCGGACGTTCGGAACCTATCTCGATGAGGGAGTGCGATTGCTGCACGAGGGTCTGCATCCGTCGCTCATCGACAACCTGGGCAAGGCGCTTGGCATGCCGGTGGGACCGCTTGCCGTTTATGATGAGGTCAGCCTGGAGCTGTCCCGGAAGGCGCAGGCCACCTGGCGGGATATGGGCGTAGAGGATGCCTGGGGCGATGGCAGCATTGCTCGCGGCGTGGTGGCGACGCTGGTGGAGGAGCACGGCCGTGGCGGACGCTATCATGGCGGCGGTTTTTACGAGTATGCCGAGGACGGCAGCAAGCATATCTGGCCTGGTCTGCTGGATCTCTATTACCGCAGTGAGGTGTGCATGCCAGAGCAGGATATCAAGGACCGTCTGCTGTTCCGGCAGGTTATTGAAGCCCTGAAATGTCTGGAGAGCGGCGTGTTGCGGTCTGAAGAGGACGGCAATATCGGGTCCATCATGGGCATCGGCGCGCCGGTCTGGACCGGTGGCCTGCTGCAGTTCGTGAGCACCTATGGCTACGGGCGTTTTGTCAGCCGCTGTCGTGAACTGGCGTCGGCGTATGGAGAGCGCTTTGCACCGCCGGCGATCGCGATCGAGCGTGCGGGCGAGGAGAGTGCCCGGGCGGCATAGCGAGCGTCGCGCCCGGCGCCTTGGCCCGATCTATATCGGCAGGGGGATGAACACCGATGAGGCGGTGTAGATCACCCGGGTCACCCGTCGGTCGCCGGCATCGTCGGCGATCGTCGACATCATGTCCTGCAGGGCGATCAGCTTGCCGAACAGCCGCTCGAAGCTGAGATTGTCGGTGCGACCGTCATACTCGCTGGTGATCAGGAAAGGCTCGCCATTCGCATGGCGGGTATGCTTGAGGCGCCAAACCAGAATCTCGATATTACGGGCGCTGGTCGCCAGGGCCTCGGCATCCAGGGAGCCCGGCATGTAGGACTCCCGCCGATAGTCGTAGCTGCGTCGCAGCATCCCGCCGAGCCCCGCCGCGAGAGCAAAGACCCTGTCGCCCTGAAAGTCGGGGTTGAATACCACCTCCATGGCAGCAATCTCCTGGCGTCCGGAGAGTTCGTCGAACACCAGTCTGGCGGGCGAGTCGTGCAGCATCTGCAGCCGCCGCTCAAGGGTCATACCCGGCACCTTGGCCAGCTCCACAGGATTGCGGGCATACAGCTTGATTACGAGCTCCCGCGTCAGCCTCCGCGTTTCGCGGATGAATTCGTCGGCAACGAGATCAATGTCGGACTTGGCCAGGTTCTTCAGCTGATAGCCGCCGCAGCCACTGAGCAACGTAGCGACCACGGTCGCCGTGAGCAGTCGCCGTAAGGTGGCGCGTACGCGACGGCCCATGCGCACAACAGCCAGCCCTGTCCTCAGCGATGGCGATGGGGTACCGCGATGGCACCGCTTTTTACCGCCATGTCTTCCAGCATCCTGAACGCCGCCTCGGGGTCTGTCCGCTTGAGATCGAGCAGCGCCATTTCCGGTCCCTTGCCGACCGCGATTTCCGGCAACCCGGCAACGAAACCCTCGATAATGGCTGTGGCACACTCCTGGGCAGACATTCCGCCCTCAATGTCGTCATCCGACATTCCCGCAGGCTGCCCCTGTGCATTGAGCGCATTGCGGGCCACATTGGTGCGGATAAAGCCTGGCGTTATGGTCGTCACCTGCAGTCCCAGCGGGCCGATCTCTGTGCGCAGGGCGTCGAAGAAGCCCATCACTGCGTGTTTGGCGGCACAGTAGCCCGTACGCAGCGGCGCTCCCACCTTGCCGGCAACGCTTGAGGTTACCGCCATCGTGCCGCTTCCCTGATCGAGCATCACCGGCAGAACGGCCTTGCTCAGGGCGATGGGCCCGAGCACATTGAGGTCCAGCATCTGTCTGTACACACTCAAGTCGGTGTCCAGGCAGGCGGAGCGCTGGGAGACGCCGGCATTGTTCAGCAGCAGGTCGATACGCCCAAAATGCGCGACCACCTCGGCTGTCCTGTCGGCCATCGCGTCGACATCCAGAACATCCAGCGGCAGCACCATGACCTCGTCGGGGGTGGCTCCGTTGCGTATGCATTCCTCGCGTACCGTTTCCAGCGCGCCGGAGTCGCGGGCCGACAGCACCAGCGAGCTACCGCGCTGCGCCAGCTTTGCTGCCAGCGCGGCGCCAATGCCGGAAGACGCACCGGTAATCCAGGCGACGCACTTGCTGAAATCGATGGGTTCATTCATAACCGATGTCCTCTGACGCATGATGCTGCAAGGTTAGCACGCCGTCTGATGGACGGCGCAGTCGCAGCTGGACTCCACCCCGCTGTCAGGGTAACGTTCCCGCCGTATTCATTTTTCGGTGCCCGGAGTATCTGCAATGACACAACCCACCAGGATTGCCGACTGCATGCGCAAGAAACCGTTGACTATCCAGCGGGATGTCAATCTGGTCGAGGCGATCGAAGTGCTGGTCGACCACCGCCTGACCGGCGTTACCGTGGTAGATGATAAAGGGCGCCCCGTAGGCGTTCTGTCTGAGCTGGATTGCATACAGTCGGTTCTGGCAACCATCTATAACGATGGCGATCCGGAACTGTCCCTGGTCCACGAGGCGATGACCGCAGATATCATCAGCTGTGGCCCGGAAGACAATATTGTTGAAGTTGCCCAGGACATGCTGAAGACACGACAGCGTCGACGCCCCGTCATTGAGAACGGCCGGCTTGTTGGCCAGGTAAGCTCCAGCAATATTCTCTGGGCGCTGATGGAGCATTCCCGGCGCAAAGTGGCACGCCAGCGAGTTTCCTGAATGCACTCAGGGCAAACCCGGGAATTATGCGGTGGTCGGGACGTCAATGACGCAGGGGTGGAGTGAAACCCTTGTGTGGCGGCGGCGCAACGTCATTGGGTGCTGTCCCGCTCCAGACTGTGGGCGGGCTGCTGCGTTCGTCGTCCCGCCACACGTTTTTCGCGCCTCTATCGCTACCCTCAATGTCGCGGAACGCGCCTTTCGTTAGCGGCGCCGTTACCGGATCAGCGCCAGCCGCTATCGATCAATGCAGCTTCCTGAGAGCCGCTGAGCGGAATATCCGCCGCCTGTTGACGGATGAACTGGTGCACGGCCTGGCTGTCGCCGGCGCCGGCCGGTCGATACACGTCACTGCTTTCGTGCTCCGGCGCCTGCGCAACGACTTCAGTGCGCCACTGTCCATCTGTGCGGCAAGCCACGCCTCGCCGGGTGTCTTTGCGGCTCATCTGCTTCAGCGCAAATTCCCGGCACCAGCTGCCGTCGCGGCTGGGGAAGGTCAGCACAGCCTGTATCTGTGCGCCATCCTCCAGCGTTGTCCAGGTGTCGCCGGAGGGCAGTGACTCCAGCACCGCGGCCAGCGACAGGGCCGGTGGAGAGGGCGAGCCGGTGTGCTCGGGGGTCAGCGAGACAGCAAGCGCGAGCACGACGGATGCCGCCAGTGCCGCTGGCCACAGCGGTTGACGCCGGAAAAACGGCACCACGTTGTCCTTCGCGCGATCCTGACCCACGGCAGAATCCAGCATTGACGTGATTCTCTGCGGAATGCCGGTTGTCGCACCGGCGTAGGCCTGTCGCAATGTCGCGTTGATTGTCTGCAGCTCCTGCCAGGCACTGGCGAGTTCGGGTTCCAGTGCGATGCGCTGCTCCAGCTGCTGCTGAGACGCCGCGTCGAGTTCTCCATCGATAAGCTGCGACAGCCGCTCAAAATCCGCTTCAGTGATTGTCATTTTTCCGCCTCGGGGTCTCGCACCGTCACTTTTGCTGGAGCAGGACCCTGTCCTCCAGTAAATGCTTTCGAGCCCTGGCAATGCGGCTCATGATTGTTCCCACCGGGACCTGCAGAATATCTGCTGCCTCGGCATAACTCTTGCCATCCACGGTCACCAGCATCAGTGCCAGCCGCTGCTCCGGCGGCAGGCGCATGAGTGCCTCGTTGACCGCCGCCAGATGCTGCTCCCAGCCTGCCTTGGTCTCTGCCGACGGCGATCGTTCAACATCCTCCTCTGCCGGCACCGATGTTGCGTGGCGCTGTCGGACCTGTCGGGCGCGCACCTCATCAATCCAGATATTCTTGCATACGCGATACACCCATTTCGCCGTGTGGGCATCTTCCGGCATACCCTTTTCCAGCATTCGCTCAACCGTGGATTGCAGCAGGTCGTCTGCATCCGCTGCGGCGCCCGTCAGTGACAGGCAGAAGCGACGCAGACCGCCAAGTTCCGACATCAGATCACTGCGTTGCCTTGTGTTGAGCGACGGCATATAGTCCTCGTTAGCTTTGTGACGGTTTATTGTGCGTGTTTATTCCCGGACGGGAATTAAAATGCCGGAAGCGCGTCAGTATAAGCAAGGGCGGACCATTCATACAGGGGGCGCCCTCCGACTGATCATTACGGTGAGCCTCATGCCATCCGCACCCATCTCAGCTGTAGTCCCACACCCGGCACCGTTCGTCGTCTCTCGCTTGCGCGGCGTCCTGGCGTATCTGCTTGTTGCGTCAGCCCTCATCGCAGCGCCCGCGCTGGCGCAGCTGCCGGTCGGCGGTTATCTCGGCCCGGACCCGATTGAGGAGGAGGTTGAAGAGAGTATCGAGGAAGAGGTCGAGTCGCGGGTAGAACAGGACGTGGAGCAAATCACCGAGCAGAACATACAGGAAGAGATCGAGCAGAACATCGAGGAAACCGTCGAGGAGACGATTGACACAAAGGTGGAGGGCTCGATCGAGGAAGTCGTGGCCGATAGCGTGGAGACCCAGGTCGAGGAGGGTGTTGAGGAGCAGGTTGCCGGCAGCGTCGAGGATGCGGTGGAATCCGACGTTGAGGAGCAGGTTGCCGGCAGTGTGGAGGATGCGGTGGAATCCGACGTTGAGGAGCAGGTTGCCGAGCGGATTGAATCCGACGTCGAGGAAGGCGTGGTTGCAGAGGTCGAGAGCACAGTCGCTGACGCGATTGAAGACAGCGTTGCCACCGGTGTGGAAAACGCGGTGGCCGAGTCTGTTGAAGACAGCGTGGCTGGCGACGTCGAAGAGCAGGTGGCCGACAGCGTGGAAGCGGCGGTCGAAGAGGGCGTTGAGGGGGCGGTTGAGGACGCGGTGGAAGGCAGCGTTGAGAATCGGGTCGCAGCCACTGTTGAAGAGCGCCTTGAAAGCCATATTGAAGGTATCGTTGAGGATCTTGAGAGCGACCTGGAAATGGACGAGAGCCGGATCCTTCGCGAGCAGTGGCTGATCATGGCAGAGCCTTCGGTGTTCGAGGAACTGGGCAAACAGGGATATCTTTTCGACACGGTGACTGAGCTTCCCGGTCTGGGCCTGCGTCTGGCGGAAGTGGCCGCACCCTCATCCTTCGATATCACTCAGGTGCGCCGCGGTGTGCTCGACGTAGTCGGCAAGGATCGCGCAGAAGTGGACCTGAACCACATCTATACGGCGGGAGCGCCGCTGGCGTCGGCGGGTGAGGGAATTTCTCCGCGATCGGTCATGGCCATGCCGGACGATCTCGACAGCCTGCGTTTCAAAGTGGGCATGATTGACAGCCGCGTCGATACCTCGCATCCCGCACTGTCAAATTCACGCATACAGGTCCGCTCATTCGCGCGCGACGACGGTGACACGCCGGTGTTTCACGGCACTGCGATCGCCTCGATCATCGCGGGCAGTGCCGAGGACTATCGCGGCCTGGCGCCGAATGCGGAACTGTTCAGTGCATCGGTTTTCGAGCTGGATGGTGAGCGCGGAGAGATCGCCAGCACCGTCAGCCTGATTCGCGCACTGGACTGGCTCATGTCGTCCGGGGTGGATGTTGTCAATATCAGTCTGGCGGGGCCGCCCAACCGTCTTCTCGAAACAGCGCTGCTGCGGGCAGCGGGCCGGGACGTCATCATCATGGCGGCGGCGGGTAACGGTGGGCCGGTGGCCAAGCCCATGTACCCAGCTGCCTACTCATCGGTTGTGGCCATTACCGCTGTGGATGACCGCAACCAGGTGTTCCGGCTCGCTAACCGTGGGGATTATCTTGCCCTTGCAGCGCCGGGAGTTGATCTGCGACATGCCGTGTCCGGAGGAGGCTACGGCGCTTCCTCGGGCACGTCTTTCGCGGTTCCCTTTGCAGTGACTGCCGCCGCGAGGCAGAAGCATCTCAGCCCCGGCGACGACATTATCGCTCGCCTGTTGCGCGACGCGCTCGACCTGGGCCCCCCGGGGCGCGACGATATTTACGGTTACGGTCTGCTGACACTCGGAGCTGCCGCCAGCAGCTGAGCGCTGCGACCGGTGTCAGCCAACCTTACTGCGCCCTACCAATTGAACTCGACGCGGGTGCCGACGATCGTCTGCGTAAAGTCCGCCCGTGGCAGGTTCGAGACGAAGTCACCATAGCTGTAATACCACTTCAGGGTTGCGCGGTTGCCTAGCGGCACCTCGAGATCCAGCTTGAATCGGCCCCGATCATCGGATCGCTCTCTGCCAATCACCGGGTCCGGAGACAGGTAGCGCCGTTCTTCATAGCGCCACGACACTTCCCCTTTGGCCTGCGTGCTTCCGACAGTGAAGCGACGGATATAGCGTATCTTGAGCCCGTGTGAGCGGAAATCCAGTGCATCCAGGACGGTATCTTCATCCCGATAGCGGTAGCCAATATTGAAGTAACTGCGCAGTCCCCGGTGGAAGTAATAAAGGTCTCCCTCGAGGGAATGCGTATTCGCATCGCGATCGCGGCGGCGGTCAATCGATCTTTCGGCGTAGACATAGGCGCTGCGGGCAAACCAGCGCTTTGATATGAAGCCTGATAGCGACGGCGACAGCCGCAGGTACTCCAGAAACGGGTCTCCATCCAATCTTGAGCTGATGTAATAGGCGGAGAGACCGGCTTTGGTGCGTGTCAGGTCGGTGGAGAGGTTTGCGCCGACAATATGCGTCTGCCGATCGACAAAGGAGAAATCGTCGTACAGACTCTGACTGAAATCATAGTTCAGGGCGAGGTCTGTCTTTTTCCCCAGGCTCTGATTGACGCCAACGCCCAGGTCCGTGGTCCAGGCATAATCACTTTCTCCGGAGCTGGCGTCCACTTCGCTGACCGACACGTTGCTGTCGTATTCGCGGCCTGCACCGACCTTTGCAGACCAGGTTCTGTTGAAATCCAGCGTCGCTGTTTCATCGGCCCACGCTGCCCCCGACACCGAGAAGAGTGCCACAGGCATCAGCAGCCAGGGTGTTACGCTGCGCATCAACGGTCTCTTTCGGGTTCTGGCAGGGAAGTCGCGCAGACTACCCAAGTGCGCCGGTCTGCTCAAGCAAAAGAAGCCGGGCACCCGGCGCGACCTGCCCGGGAACGGGTCCGCTGGAAGTGCTACAATCGCGACCCTCAAACGTAACAGGAGTATTGCTGTATGGCAGAAGACAAGAATGCGCAGCACCAGGCGTGTATGGAGCGGTTTATTGCACTGGCCAATACCATGAAAGATGAGGGCATTGGCACAGATGTCATTTCCTGGGCACTCATGACGGCGTCGGGTGTTCACGCGACCTATTCTGTTGCCGGCAATGAGGGCGGTCTGACCGAGTCCGGTGTCGACAAGGTGGCGGATGCTTACCGCAAGAACCTCGCCAATATCCAGGCGCTGAAGAAGCAGCAGACGGCCGATTCCGTCTGACTGCCAACGTCCTCGGCGTGGAGGCCCCCCTGACGCGCTCAGGCAGGCGCCATGTCGAGTGCGCCGCTGAGATCCTGCCGGCGCGTTTCCCCGGTCTGGGCGGCAAAGTGCCCCGGAGAGAGCAGCGCAATGAGTCGCTCCAGCGGTACAGGGGGGCTGAACAGATAGCCCTGCACCGCGTGCACGCGTTGCTCGCTGAAAAAGGCCAGCTGTTCCTGAGTCTCGATACCCTCTACGACAAGATCCAGATGCAGGCTGTTTGCCATGGCGATGATGCCGCGAACCAGCTCCGCGCCTTTCTCACCCTCGTCAAGACCTTTCACAAAGCTGCGGTCAATTTTCAGTTCCGACAATGGCAGGCGGGTGAGATAGCTCAACGATGAGTAACCGGTGCCGAAATCGTCAATCGAGAGGCATACACCGAGATCCTTCAGCGCAACGAAATTGCGCATTGTCCTGGCTTCGTTATCGATCATCACCCCCTCGGTCAGCTCCAGCATGAGTGAATCTGGTGCCAGACCGCTTTCCTTCAGCGCATCGTCCACCACATCTACAAAGCTCTCTGATAGCTGAAGTGCAGAGACGTTTACCGATACCTGCCGAAGCTCATGGCCCCGGTTGCGCAACTCGCCGAGGTCACGACAGGCCTGTCGCAGTACCCATTCACCGATCTCATCGATAATCCCCAGTTCCTCTGCGAGCGGTATGTACTTGAATGGCGGCACCATGCCCAGTTCGGGGTGCTGCCAGCGCACCAGGGCCTCTGCGCCGCTGACACTGCCGGTCTGTGCATCGACCTGCGGCTGGTAATGCAGCCTGAGCTGTCCCCGGCTCACAGCGTTGCGCAGGTCTGTCTCCAGCCTGAGCCGCTCAAGATTGTCACCTTCCATGTCATCGCGATAAACCAGGAAGCGATTCCGGCCCTCCCTTTTCGCATTGAACATGGCTGTTCCGGCGGCGCGCAGCAGTCCCTCGACATCCTCAGCATGCAGTGGTGCGGCGGCAATGCCGATGCTGCAGGTGATGACGATTTCCTGGCCGTCCAGCAAATACGGCTGCGACAGTTTGCGGGTAAGGCGGCTCGCAACCAGTTCGGCGCCGGCGAGGTCGTCCAGCTGGTTGAGGACAACCGTGAATTCGTCCCCCCCCATGCGCGCCAGGTCAATCTGTGACGGTTCGTGCTCGCGGCTTCTGTGCAGTACATCCGATTCTCTGATACTGCTGGCCAGTCTGCTGCTGGCTTCACGCAGCACCATGTCACCGACCCGGTGTCCCAGGGAGTCGTTGACGCGCTTGAAGTTGTCGAGGTCAAGCAGCAGGAGAGCGACCATCTGCTCGCCGCGAGCAGCCAGGCGCAGCAGAAGCGTTAGCTGGTCGGTAAACAGGCGCCGGTTGGGCAGGGACGTGAGCGCATCGAAGTAGGCGAGGTGACGCAGCCGACTCCTGGTCTCACCGACCTGCTGTACCGCGAGTGTCAGCTCCTGCTCACGTTCGCTGAGCTGTGCCGTGCGCTCGCTGACTTTCAGGCTCATCAGCTGCTGATCGGTGTGCATACGGGTCTTTTCGCTGTGCATGCCGGAGATAATGCTATTCAGCACGGAAGCGATATCGCGGATTTCTCCCGAGCCGCGGATTTTCAGCAGTTCTGTCTGCTTGCCCATGGCAATGTCGTCTGCCACGCGCGCCAGCTCTCTAAGGGGTGCGGTGATGCGGCGCGCGGTGATCCGCGCCACCACCAGGCAGAACGCGACCAGCGCGAGTCCGATGGCGGCAGAGCCGGTGACTGCCGGCAATGTCTGTATCCAGAGTGCGAGACCGCTGATGCCGATCTCCACATAGCCTGTGACAAACAGACTTCGCGCATCATCGGCGTCGGTCAGCGCGGCGCCGAAGTCCTGGCGTGAGAGGCCTCGCTCGGTGGGATTGACTACCGACACTATCGGAACCGCAAGACTGGTTACCGATTCACCGCCAGTCAGTCGGGCCACATTCGCATAGTCCGGGTCAACGCGGCGACTGCGCGACTGGCTGAAGGAGTTTTCTGTGGCCGATACGTCTCGCCGCGACTCGCTGAACGGTGGCAGGTCGTTGATGTCTGCCCAGGGCCTGTTCCTCGATGCAATGATCTCACCCATGCTGTTGCGCAGTACCGCGTACTTCACGGCAGGGGAGAGGCCCATGAACTGTTGCAGGGCGTCGGCGGCCTGTGCCGCCTGATTGAAATAGATAATCGACTGCAGCTGCGGTTTTCCCGCCACACCCGAGGATACCTGCAGCACGAGTTGGTCACGCTGGTAGTCGAACTCGCGCTGTGCCGTGAACACAACGACGATCAGTCCCGCCAGTAGCGCAATGAGCGTGACAAGAGCATTAATCCTGCCGGCAATGGTGGGGCGCTTTATCGGCATGCGTCCATTCTCGCAGTCTGTGGTGGCAGCAGAGTCACTGTGCCCTGTTCGACAAACCGCTGGAAATCCTCGGCCCCCGCCTGCCGGCTGCCGGGATAGCCCTGGGCCAGGAAGCCCGCCTGTCCACGCTTTCTATTGCCCACTAGCGCCCGACCGCGGAATATACGAATCCCGCGTCTTCCATTGTGCGTCGTTCATAGACGTTGCGCAGATCCACAAATACATTGCCACGCATCAGCGAGCGCAGTTTTTGCAGGTCCAGCCCGCGATACTGATTCCACTCCGTCATGAGAACCACGGCATCGGCATTGCGGAGTGCATCGTCAATGGTATCGACGTAATCGATGCCGGATGGCATCAGCGTCCGGGCCTCGGCTGTGCCTTCCGGATCGTGTGCCCGTATGACGGCACCGCGGTCGGCCAGTGCCGGCAGAATCGCCAACGCGGGTGCGTCGCGCATATCGTCGGTCTGCGGCTTGAAGGTCAGCCCCAGCACGGCAATGGTCTTGTCCGCCTCACTGCCGCCCAGCGCCTGACGTATCTTCGCGACCATGCGTGCTTTCTGCGAGGCGTTCACCTCGACAACCGACTCGACAATGCGGCTCGAGGCGCCGTATTCCTGTGCAATACGGATCAGCGCCAGCGTATCCTTGGGGAAGCAGGATCCGCCATAGCCCGGTCCGGCGTGAAGAAAGGTGTTGCCAATGCGTTTGTCCATGCCCATGCCCTTGGCAACGGCGTTGACGTCCGCGCCGGTGGCCTCGCATAGCTGACTCATCTCGTTGATGAAGCTGATTTTTGTGGCAAGAAAGGCATTTGATGCATACTTTATCAACTCGGCGCTCTCGAGGTCCGTTACCAGTATCGGCGCCTCGATCAGGTTCAGTGGCCGGTACAGCTCCCGCAGGCACTTCTCGGCGCGCTCAGACTGCACGCCGAGGACGACGCGGTCGGGCCGCATGAAGTCGCCTATGGCGGATCCCTCGCGCAAAAATTCGGGGTTGGATGCCACATCGAAATCCGCGTCGGGGCTGACCTTGCGGATGACGCGCTGGACCTCGCGCGCAGTACCGACCGGCACGGTGGACTTGTCGACAATCACGGTATAGCCGGTCAGGTATTTTGCGATGTCAGCGGCCGCGGCATAGACGTACTGAAGATCAGCATGGCCGTCGCCGCGCCGCGTCGGTGTGCCGACAGCAATAAACACGAGATCCGCCGCGGCAACGCTGTCGCCAAGCGCCGTTGTGAAGCGCAGTCTGCCGCCGCGGACATTGCGCGCCACCAGGTCTTCAAGGCCGGGCTCATAGATCGGTATGCGTCCTGCATTCAATGCGTCGATGCGCTCCGGCAGCTTGTCGACGCAGGTTACCTGGGCGCCGAACTCGGCAAAGCAGGCGCCGGAGACCAGGCCGACATAGCCCGCTCCAATCATGACAACATTCATGCAGAGGTTTCCTCGCTGTCTTTCAAATAGTGCCGGTACCACGCAACGAAGCGGTTGATGCCCTGCTGCAGTGGAGTCGCCGGCGTGTAGCCTGTCCAGGCCCTGAGCGCATCGATATCGGCGTAGGTGGCGGGTACATCGCCGGGCTGCATAGGGTGGTATTCCTTGATGGCTTCACGCCCCAGCGCGGTCTCAAGGGCGTGGATGAAGTCCATGAGTGGCACTGGCCGGTTATTGCCGATGTTGAATACCCGATAGGGAGCGCTGCTGGAGCCGGCATCCGGATCCCCGGCAGGGTCTTGCTCGCCTGGCTCCGGGGGTCTGTCGAGGCAACCCAGCACGCCGTGGACGATATCGTCGATGTAGGTGAAATCACGCTGCATGCGACCTTCGTTGAATACCTTGATGGGCTCTCCCCTGACAATGGCGTCAGTGAAAAGAAAGCAGGCCATGTCGGGGCGGCCCCAGGGTCCATAGACCGTGAAAAATCGCAGTCCGGTAGTCGGCAAACCGTAAAGATGCGAGTAGGTATGCGCCATGAGTTCATTGGCTTTCTTGGTTGCCGCGTACAGCGAGACCGGGTGGTCCACGTTATCCGTCACCGCGAACGGCATCTTGCGGTTGGCGCCATAGACGGAGCTGCTGGAGGCATACACGAGATGCCTCACCGGGTGGTGTCGGCAGCACTCGAGTATCGTCATGAAGCCGTTAATGTTGCTGTCGATGTAGGCCTGCGGGTTGTCGATGGAGTAGCGCACACCGGCCTGTGCCGCAAGATTGATCACCGCGTCGAACTGATGCTCCTCGAACAGCGCCTGCATTGCCGGCGCATTGGTAATATCGTACGCCAGAAACAGGAAGTCCGCTGCCTGCCGAGGCTGAACCGCGGCGATGCGGGCGCGCTTGAGCGCCACATCGTAATAGGCATTCAGGTTGTCGATGCCGACAACGCGGTCGCCGCGCGCGAGCAGGGCGCACGTTACGTGGTAGCCGATAAAGCCGGCGGCACCGGTCACGAGGACTTTCATGGCTTTCGCTGTATCCCGCGTTGGTTTAGGCCCTTTATTACGCTGAGATGGTAACAGCAGGGGACATGCCCGGCACGGCAAAAATACACAAGTGTGATCGCCGTATCGGCGTGGCGCTTCCTGCGCAAAGAGCCCGCACGTACACTGCCTTACAGATGTAGAGCAGACGTCGAGGAAATCATGGCCGGGAAACAGACGATTCTCCTTACCGGTGGAGCGGGCTATATCGGTTCCCACACCTGCGTGGCGCTTGCCGCGCAAGACATTGATGTCGTGGTGCTTGACAACATGAGTAACAGCGCGCCGGCCGTATTCCCGCGCCTTGAGCAGATCATCGGCCGGCCGGTGCGCTTCCATCACTGCGACGTGCGTGATGTCACTGGCCTGGCGTCTGTGCTGCGCAAGGAGCGTCCGGACGCCGTGGTCCACTTCGCCGGGTTGAAAGCGGTCGGGGAGTCTGTCGCACAGCCGCTCAGCTACTACGACAATAATGTGACCGGGACGCTGTGCCTGCTGCGGGCAATGCAGGCGACGGGGATATCGCGGCTGGTCTTCAGCTCTTCGGCGACAGTATACGGAGATCCCGCCACGGTACCGATTCGGGAAGACTTTCCTTTGTCGGCCACCAATCCCTATGGCCGCAGCAAGCTTATGATCGAGGAGATACTCGCTGATCTGTGTGTCGCGGAGCCGCATTGGCAGATTGGCTTGCTACGCTATTTCAATCCGGTGGGCGCCCACGCCAGCGGTCTTATTGGCGAGGACCCCAAGGGCATTCCCAACAATCTCATGCCCTATATCGCTCAGGTTGCTGTGGGCAAGTTGCCGCGGCTGTCGATCTTCGGTGGCGACTATCCCACCATTGATGGCACCGGCGTGCGTGATTATATTCATGTGACTGATCTCGCCCGTGGCCACGTCGCGGCGCTTGCGGCTCTGAAGAGGTGGACGGAGCCGAGACCGCTGCTGGCCAACCTTGGGACTGGACAGGGCTACTCCGTTCTGCAGGCCGTGCAGGCCTTCGAGGCCGCTGCGGGCCGCCCTGTTCCCTACACGATTGTCGATCGACGGCCCGGGGACGTGGCGTCCTGCTACGCGGATCCGGCCCGTGCAGCGGACATCCTCGACTGGCGCGCAGAACTGGGCCTGCAGCGCATGTGCGAGGATGCCTGGCGCTGGCAGCAGGGCAACCCCGACGGCTACCCCGTCGCTTAACGGGTTGCGCAGTCACCCCGATACGTCTCAGCGCGCTTCCTCGAGAATCCGACGCGACCGCGTGTCACGGGCCACGGCCTCGGGTGTAAACAGTGCATCCCGCCACTCGCGCTGACGAAACAGCGCTGTCTGGCTGTCGAAATAGGCGGATCCCGGATCGCTCGACTGCCCATAGGTCAGGAGCACCTGGCCGCGTGGACCCTGGTCATCGAAGGCCAGGCCCAGAATGAAGCTGCTGCCGTGGACGACGGTGTAGCCATCCTCGGTCAGCAGTTTGCTGCCCTCGATCTTCTCCGCTACCTCAGGCGCCAGCGGATGCTCCGGCTGTCCCGAAATGATGAGATTGGCAGTGCCCTCATGGCGATTGCCGCCATGTACCGGGGTTTCGCGGTGGACAAATCGCGCCCGCTGCACGCTGCCAAGGGTGCTGTCCAGGGGCAGGCCGGCAGAGTCGAGGATGGACGCGGCCGCGGCGAGCGCCTCCAACGCGGTATCGGCACTGGCGAGATCACACGGTGTGGACAGGGGCTGGCGCGAGTCGAAAGGCTCGTCGAATAACGCGCCGGCACGCTGTGTCTCACGATAATTGAATTGCGCAAGCCACTCCCTGAACAGCACGGCGCCGGGGCTATCTGCATTCATGTGGCCATCGAACGCGTCCAGCACACGGCACGCATCACTGAGGCCTGCGCGGTTGTTGTCGTTCGTCGCGTCGTGCTCATTGCGTTCAGTGCAGGCGCTCTGCAGGCCTTCGAGCAATAGGTCGGCGCTGAAACTCCGGTTGGCCAGAATGGCTGTCTGAGCCTCCTCAAGATTGAAGCGGCCATTCCCGCCCGCGTAGTCGTAGGGTGATTGCGGAGTCAGGATGGATGCGTTCATGCGGGTCCGAACGCTGCGTGCAGTTTTGGTGGGTCCGTACAGCGGCGAATAGCCGGTCAGCGGATGTTCGACATTGCTCAGCCAGTAGCTGTCGTTGCTGTTGAACACGTAGTCGGCGCGCTCCAGTGCCGGCCTCGCGTCAAAGGGCGTGGTGCCGGGCAGGCGCGCCCCCATGTCTTCCTGCCACGCGTTGCGGCTGTCGCTGCCGTCGAGCAGAACGATGCCGCGGGTATCATAGAGCTGGCGCGTCAGAGGATCACGCTCGCGCTGTTGCTTCCAGCCGGCCACGGCAGCATCGCTGAGATGACCGACGGTAGAGTTGTCCAGATAAACGGCGCGACCATCCTTGCTTGCGGCGATAGTGTTTACCCAGGGCAGTGCGTTCCAGTTTCTGTGGGCGTCGATGAACTCATCCATGCTCTTCGCGCTGTTCATGGCTTTCCACTGCGGCAGCAGGTAGTGGTTGCCTTGATTGGCGTCACGCGCGGTGAACGCCTGCGCCTCGGTCCACGGCATGCCGGGCAGCGTCAGTACTGGTCCGTAGTGAGAAAAATACAGCGTGTGCGATCTGCTGCCAAGGCTGCCGTCCTCCTGCAGCACGGGCACGTCCACGGTTCTGCGCTGCATCTTGCGGGGTTCGCCGTCAACCAGGTAGCGGGTGGGATCACCCGGCACCAGTTCCAGCCGATAGAACACGAGCCGCTGGCTGTCGGACACGGTGTGGCTCCAGCCGACGGATTCGGTAAAGCCGATAGCCACGCCGGGCGCGCCGAGGAGATGCGCGCCATAGACGTTCAGGCGGCCCGGAATCGTCAGGTGTTTTTCCCAGAAGCGACTGGCGCCATACCAGGGGTAGTGCGGGTTGCCGATGAGCACACCGCGGCGGTTTTCCGTTCGCTCGCTGCCCAGGGCCCAGGCGTTCGACCCCATACCTTTAAGGGTCACGGCGTCCCAGGCCGCCGCTATCTGATGATCTTTCACTGCCATGCCGCTACGCCCGGCGCCACGCGGCTGTGGCGGCCTGGCGGCGGCAATCGCGCCCGCCATCCGCGGCAGTGTCTGTGCCACTACCACCATGCGTGTCATCAGGTCCGCCGCGCTGATGGCCTTAACCCAGGGTGCGCCGGCACACCAGGCGGTGGCGCTGACGCCATCGTTCTCGCGCAGGTAGCGGTTGAATCCTGCTGCATAGCCCTGCAGCCAATCGAGGTCCTCTGCTGTCTGCGCGGCCAGCGCATGGCGTGTCTGTCTGTCGATGTCCATGGCCTTGAGCACGGCATCCTGTAGCAGGTTTGCATTATCCGGGCCGGCACCGAAGTACCTGGCCAGCTCGCCGCGCGCCTGCAGCAGGCTGCGCGCGATTTCGCAGGCATTGTCCTCAGCAGCAGCAAAGCCCTCGCCATAGCCCAGGCCGCCAAAGTCATCCGCCGTGACGTGTGCCACGCCGTGGCTGGTGCGGACAAGCTCTGCGCGGTAGGGGGGCGGGCCCTCGCTATCTACCCAGTGCTGCACCCGCTGCTGCAGCAGTTGAAGAGGCAGGGCGCCGCCGCCAAGGATTGCATCGTGGAAACCGCGGATGTCAAAGCGGTCGGCGAGCGCGGCTTGTGCTTCCTTGCGCAGCGCCAGGATTTTAAGCATGCCCACCTTGTAGGATGTGGCCTGCCCGGGCAGAACCAGGTAGCGCCGTATCTCCGAGCGCACCTTGCCTTCGGGCAGCGCCGAATTGTCGAGCATGTACCGCACAGCCTCCTCTTCGCTCCAGCCGAAGTGGTGGAGGCCCGTATCCACGACCAGCCGGATGGCGCGGAAGATTTCTGCCGTCAGTCGCCCGAAATCATTGTAGGGATCTGTAAAGAGGCCCATCTCGGCGGCCACTTGCTCAGCGTAGAGTGCCCAGCCTTCGCCATAGGCGGAGTACCAGGTATTGCGGCGGAACTGCGGCAGCTGCTGATTTTCCTGGGCAATGGATACCTGCATATGGTGACCCGGGTTGCCCTCATGGTAGGCGGTAGTCTGCAGGTCAGTGAGATTATTGGCGCGCATGTCTGAGAGGTGCAGATAGTACACGCCGGGGCGGTCGCCATCTGGCGTACCTTTCGTGTAGTGTGCAGCGCCGCCAGCGACTTCGCGGAATGACTCCACCCGCCGCACGACCAGGTCTGCGCGCGGCAGCAGGCCAAAGACCTCGGGGAGCTTATCCTCGATCTGCGCAAGGATGGCGTCGGTTTCGGCGATATACTGACGCCGGCCTTCGGCGGTGTCGGGCTGGTAAAACTGCGGGTCGTCGCGCACGTGGGTAAAAAACGCCTGCAGGGAGCCGTCGAAACCGGCCTTTGCCAGAATATCGTGCATCGCGGCTTTCAGTCGGACGACTTCAGTCTTGCCAATGGCGTGGATCTCGTCGGCGCTCAGCTCGGTTGTGGTGTGGTATGCCAGACGCTCTGCGTAGAAGGCCTTGCCGCGCGGCAGGGAATGAACCCCCGTGGCCCGATCTGACGTCTCGGCACGGTCTGCCCGCAGCCAGTCGATGACCTCGCGATAGCCGGCCTGTAGAGGGCCCAGCAGGGCAGCCCTGACTTCTGCCTGGTAAGCATTCGCCTCCTGCGCGGTGATGACGGATGTCTGCAGGAGCGCGTCGATTTTTTGCAGCGCGTCATTCCACAGCGCAGAATCGCCATGACCCTCCTCGAACGGAGCGCCGGCGATAATGCGGCTTGCCTGGTCAATGACGATGTCATAGGCAAAGCGCGGCGCGCGGATACCCCGGTCAGCCGCCGTTCTAGCCCGCTCGAGGTTCTGGCGCATGGCCACGCCGATCGCGTTCAGCCGGCGGATATAGGCCTGGAGGTCGGCTTCCGTGTCGACGCGATGCTCGTTTATCAGCAGCTTCGGTAGCTGCACGTGGGGGGCATTCATCTGTGTAAAGACATAGCGGTGGTCTGAAAACGCCAGTCTGTTCTCGGCGCGCTGCAGCCGATAGGTCCAGAAGTCGTAGGACAGCCGCCCCTCATCATCAAGGGCTTTGCGATCGAAGCGGCGATGCATGCTGGTAACACTCTGGCGCAGCCACTGCAGCCTGCGTTGCTCACTGGCGATGCTGTAGTCGTCAAGTCTGTCGTAGAGCAATTTGCTGCCGAGGCTGGTCAGTGTCTCGGGGCTGAAGCGAAGTTCTTCCGTGTACTGCTCGTCGAGCCATGCGTGCAGGCGTTCGGTGGCTTCAACCGGCGTTTCTGCCAGTGCGGCGGGCATGACCAGGAATGTGGCAAAAAATAGCAGGCGGCGAAGGATCTGGGGAAAGACTTCTCTAAGTCGGGGCAGGAACATGGCGGATTTTCTCCTGTGGCAAGCCAGCAGTGTGCCAAGTCGCAGCGCGGGATGCACCCCTGCGGACGCGGCTGGAGAGTCGTTCGCGCTTCCTCTACCATGTGCGGTTTTTTGACAGGATCTGACAATCTGATGCGCGAATGCATGACGCAGATGACCAGCCTGCACGAGGTGCGACTGCAGCGAGCCGTGGCTGTGCTGCGCGACACCGGGGCGAAACGTATTCTGGATCTGGGCTGCGGCTCCGGCATGCTCCTGTACCGTCTGCTGGCCGAAGCGCAGTTTACGGAAGTCCTGGGCCTGGAGCAGTCGGGGGTCTCACTGGCGCAGGCGCGCCGCATGCTGGATCATTATCTCACGGTCGCCAGCCCCCGGCTTTCACTGCTGCAGGGCTCCTACGCCGTGCGTAATCCGCGCCTTGCCGGGTTTGACGCGGCCGCAATGGTCGAGACGATCGAGCACATGCCGCCGGGAGAGCTGTCAACGGTGGAGCTGGCGGTGTTTGCCAATTATCGTCCGGGCCATGTCTACATGACCACGCCGAACAGCGAATACAATCCTCTGCTGGGTCTGCAGGATGGGGAGTTCCGCGAGGACGACCACAAGTTCGAGTGGTGCCGCGCGCGATTCCGTCGTTGGGCAAGCGGCGTGGCCCAGCGCAATGGTTATCGGGTGGCTTTTTCAGGCATTGGCGATGCACACCCCGCCCTCGGCTATCCCACCCAGACCGCGCTTTTCAGCAGACTTGATGCCGACGTCGTTGCCGCATGAGCAGCCCCGCTCACCTGTCCCGTGTCAGGCGGTGGGTTACTCCAGTGCCTCGATAAGCGCCTGGGTGAACTCGGTGGTGCTGGACGTGCCGCCAAGGTCTCCAGTGGTTTTCTCGCCTCTGGCGATCACGCTACGTAGCGCCTGCCGGATAACGGTGGCCTTGTCGCCCATCTCGAGATAATCGAGCATCTGGCAGGCGGCGAGTATCACCGATGTCGGATTGGCAATGTTCTTGCCCGCGATATCGGGAGCGCTGCCGTGAACCGCTTCAAAGATGGCGCAATCCGCGCCAATATTGGCGCCGGGCGCCATGCCCAGTCCGCCCACCAGCCCGGCGCACAGATCCGACAGGATGTCGCCGAAGAGGTTGGTGGTCACAATAACGTCGAACTGCTCCGGATTCATGACCAGCTGCATGCAGGCGTTGTCGACGATCATTTCGACCGTTTCGATGTTCGGATAGCTGGCCGCAATTTCCCGTGCCACGCGCAGGAACAGGCCGGATGTCGACTTCAGGATATTCGCCTTGTGCACCACGGTGACCTTGCGACGACCCTCGCGCTGGGCCAGATCAAAGGCGAAACGCAGAATACGCTCGGCGCCGCCGCGACTGATCACGCTCAAGGCCTCCGCCACCATGTCGTCGTCCGACACCGTCTGGCCGCGGCCCGAATACATGCCTTCGGTATTTTCGCGGACGGTGATGATATCGATGTCTTCGTAGCGCGCCCTGGTGCCCGCAAAAGAAATGACGGGACGGACATTGGCATAGAGTTGGAACTGCTGCCTGAGGCTGACATTGATGGATGAGAATCCCTTGCCGATCGGCGTCGTCAGGGGCCCTTTGAGCGCAACCTTGTTGCGTTCAATGGCATCGAGCGTCTCCTGCGGCAGCAGCTCGCCGGTGTTCTCCAGCGCCGTCAATCCGCCCTCAACGTAGTCATAGGCAAAGCCACAGCCGGCATGATCGAGCACGGCGACGGCGGCATCGACGATGCTGGGACCGATGCCGTCGCCGCGAATAACCGTAATACGCCTCTGTTCCATGTGACCGCTCCGTCCTGTCTGAGAAAGGCCAGCATAATATCTGATTCAGGCCGATCCGGCACCCGCGGTGGTCTCGGCTGTTGGTCTTGTCAAAGTCCTGAAACCCCTTAGAGTGGGCAGGTGATGGGGCGGCGCGATCGTGAGCGCGCATTATTGCGCCTCGGCATTGTGTGAGTATCAGGGAATGGTCAGAAAAAATGTCGCGCCAGGGCTCGTCGTTCTGGCGTTCATAGGCTTGCTGGCGTTATGGCAGTGGCTCTCACAGCAGGGCGAGCTGGACGCTGTGGGGCTGGTGAGTGACATCAGGCGCTACACACGGTCGATGACGCCGCTGGCCATTACGGCCTGCCTTGTTCCCGTGTACCTGTTGCTACTCCACCTGATGTTTCCCCTGACCGTGCTGGTTGCCGCGACCGGGTTGCTCTTCGGCCCCTGGGTCGGTTTTCTCTATGCGGGCCTTGGTACTCTGCTGTTTTCTGCCACATCCTTCTGGCTAGGGGACGTGATCGGGCGCGATGCCCTGTTTCGACTGGGTGGCCAGCGCCTGCACAATGTGTCGCGGTATCTTTCAGCGCGTGGTGTGCGCGTCATTTTCCTCATCAGTCTGCTGCCGATTGCGCCCTTCGCCTTCACTAATATGTTGGCCGGTGCCTCGCACATCCGGTTTCGCGATTACATGCTGGGGTCTGCTGCCGGTCTGCTGCCCGGGGTAGCGGTGGTCACCTTACTTGGCGGTGAGCTCGGCGCGGTACTCGAGCACGGTGACACGCGTGATTGGGGACTGTTCGCGGTCGCCGCCGCGCTGATTCTCGCGCTGTTCGTCGCGTTTCGCCGCTGGATACGCATGCGTTCTGGTGTCGATCGGTCTCCTTAGCTCGCCTCGCAGCCCTTCGAACAGTATCCTTGCAGGCTTTCTTGCCTGTCTGCCGAGTCGGGGGCGGCAGCTGTGCCGTTGATGATGGTTTGCAGCCGGGCAAACTCAACCAAAACCACGCAAAGGTACCCCCCCGAATGATTGCCTACCGACCGGAGATTGATGGCCTGCGAGCGGTCGCGGTGATCCCGATCGTGCTTTTCCACGCAGGCGTTGAGTGGCTGTCGGGCGGCTATATCGGCGTTGATATCTTCTTTGTTATTTCCGGTTATCTCATCGGGTCGATTATCCTCGGCGACCTGGAGGGTGGCCGGTTCAGCTTTCGCCATTTCTACTTGCGCCGAATGCGGCGGATTCTGCCGGCCCTGATGGTGTCCGTCGCCGTCACGCTGGCGACTGGCTATTTTCTGCTGCTCCCTGACGAATGGATGGAGCTTGCGCAGTCTGCGGCAGCGGCACTGTTTTTCGTTCCGAATATCCATTTCTGGCTGGCCTCGAGCACCTATTTTGGCCTCGACGTCGCGACCCAGCCGCTGCTGCACACCTGGTCGCTCGGTGTCGAGGAGCAGTTCTATCTTCTGGCGCCGGCCTTGCTGGTTTTCTTCCACCGACGTTTCCGGGAGATTACCCTGCCGATCATGCTTCTCTTGCTGTGTCTGCTGTCCTTCTGGGTAAATCTGCACTGGATGGCGCTGGACAGCAAGTTCTCCTTCTATATGCTGCCGGCACGTGCCTGGGAACTTCTCGTGGGCGTGCTGCTGGCCTGGTGCTTGCCGCGGTATCTGCCGCATCCGCGAACCGGTGACTGGCTCTCGGCCGCGGGCCTTGCCCTGTGTATCGTGCCGGTCTTCCTGCTCGATGAGCACTCCGCGTTTCCCGATGTCAATGCCCTGTACCCTACATTCGGTTCGGCGTTGATCATACTTGGCACCGCGGCTTCGCCTGCCTGTCGGGTGGCGCGACTGCTTTCGACCGGGCCGTTTGTTGCCGTGGGTCGCATCTCTTACTCCCTGTATCTCGTGCACTGGCCTGTTGTGGTGTACCTGGGCCTGCTGCGCCCGGACGAATCCCGTCCCGTGCTGGTGCTCGTGATCTCCACTCTGCTCGCCACCGCCTCTTACCGCTTTGTAGAGGAGCGCTACCGTCGTCCACTGCCAGCGGGGCATGCGGCAGGGCGTCGCAAGCATGAGCTGCAGGGGCTGTTGGCCGCCTGCCTGGTGGGCTGTGTGCTTATCGTGGTTGCCGAGGGGTTCCCCCGACGCGTGCCGGCATCCGCCTTGAGTGTGGCGGGATCCACGGCTGCCGGGGAGGACTACGGCCACTGTGACGTGCTGGAGGATGATCCTTCTCTGGAGGCCGTGCGCTGTCGCCTCGGGTCTGCAGAGGCGCCTGTGACGGTAGCGCTGTGGGGAGATTCCCACGCCAACGCGCTGGCGCCCGCGCTGGATACTGCGCTGCGCCGACTGGGAAAGGCAGGCTATCTCTATTTCGGCTCTGGCTGCCGTCCGCTGATGGATGTTGCCAGGCCCGGTCGCAACCGATGCCCGCGATTCAATGAGGCGGTTGCGGACGCAATCGCCGCTGATCCGCATCTGGAAACGGTCTACCTGGCCGGCTACTGGCGTCTGCCGCTGATGGGTCAGTCCTACGACAAGGGCAACTTTCTGGTAAAGGATGATCGCTCCAGCGAGCGATCAGCGGTGGAAAACCGTGCGGTATTTCGCCGCGGTCTGGCGCGCACGCTGGCGGCCTTGCCCGAGCGGAGAGTGGTGCTGGTAGAGGACATCCCGGAAGTCGGTAGCCAGTTCGGGAAATCCTTGGGCAACCATTTTGTCCGTGAGCGCTGGCTCGGCATAGCACGGCAGGGTGAGTATAGCTTCACGCGGCGCGATGATGACGCGTACCCAGAGGTATTCGAGTCGCTCCTGCGCTCCGGGTTTCCCGATCTGGCGATTCTGCGGCTTCAGGCGACCTTGTGTGCCGGCGCCCGGTGTCCGCTGATGCGGGAAGGTGATTTGCTGTATTACGACGGTGACCATCTTTCTGAGAAGGGATCGCTGCAGTTGGCGGGAGTCTTTCGCCGCGATCTCGAGTGAGGTGCAGGCCCGACTGCCAGTGTCAGGATGGGCCGGTTTCCCCGCATTTAACTGCATGATCCTGCGTGGCTGCGTCTAAGCAGAAAATGAGTGCGCTGGGTGGGGCCGGTGCCGACTGTGACTCAGCCTATCAGCGCAAAGCGTCCTGCCATGATCAGCAGGACAATGCCGCCCAGGGTTTCAGCACGACTGCCCAGCAGGGCAGAGGTCTGCTGCCCCAGTAGCACGCCGATACCACTCATCAGCGCAGCGACTGCGCCAAAAACCCCGCAGGCGACGAGGAAAGGCACTGACAGCAGGTTCAGCGCAAAGCCCGCGGCGAGGGCATCGATGCTGGTGGCGACGGCCAGGGTGAGGAGGGCACGCTGGGTAGTGGCACGGATGTCGACTTCCAGAGTGCCGAACAAAGCCTCATACAGCATTTTGCTCCCCACGGCCGCCAGCAGGCCGCAGGCAATCCACGGTGCCGAGTTGGCGAGCCAGCCCAGGGCGCCCTGGCCGGCAAGAAAACCGACCAGGGGCATTACACCCTGAAAGACGCCAAAATAAACGGCGCACAGCAGCGCGAGCCGCAAGGGGTGAGGCTGCTGCCGGGCGCCGAGTCCCAGCGACACGGCAAAGGCGTCCATTCCCAGTGCGACAGCCAGGATGATTACCTCGGGCATGTGACCAGCGGCAGGGGAAGCGGCGCGTGAGAAAAGCGTGGGTACGGCATGTTGTTTTGCTCCAGAGCGGGGTGCGGCTTTCGGGTCAGGGCTGAGCGAGTCTTCGAAGCCGCTCCAGCGGCAGTGACTCAAGCGTGTTGCCGTCAACCCCCGTCATTGTCTCGGCCGCGACGAGCGCATTGTAGATCGCTTCCTCCACTGCCTCGACCACGGCGAGAAAGAGCGCGCTGGTCTGATGGTTGGCAAGCCGGGCGTGCTCCCGCACCGCTTGCGGGTCCGCGTATTTCAGTCGCCCGGCGACCGAGAAGGCGATGACAAAATCGCCTGAGCCATTGCTCATGTAGCCACCGGTGCGTGCAATACCGAGTGGCGCACGCCGCGCCATACGCTCGAGGTTCCGCGGTCCCACGGGTGCATCGGTGGCTATGACGACCATGATGGAGCCGTCCTCCGGGTCGACCCGTGCGCTTTTTTTTGCCTGTGTCAGCTCATCGTGAAAATCGTATTGCTCAAGCGCTTCGCCGACTTTCAGTCCATCGATGGTCAGCACGCCGCCGAAATTGGCCTGCACCAGCGCGCCCACCGTCCATCCACCGAGCGCCGCGGGCAGTGCGCGTGAGGCGCTGCCGATACCGCCCTTGAAACCAAAAGCCCGTGTGCCTGTGCCAGCTCCGACGTTGCCTTCCACCACCGGGCCGCCGCTTGCCTCCGCAATGGCGCTGAACACATCTTTTTCTGCAACATGCTGGCCGCGGATGTCGTTGAGGTAAGCATCGTTGGTTTCGCCAACGACGACGTTGACCGAGCGCAGGTCCTCGTTGCCCGTCTGTCCAAGCAGCCACTTGACGCCCCCGGCAAGCGCTGTACCGACATTCAGCGTATTGGTCAGCAGTATCGGCGATTCGAGTTCGCCCAGTTCGCGCACCTGCTCAAAGCCCGCTGCCTTGCCGAATCCGTTGCCGGTATAGACCGCAGCAGGCACTTTGTCGGTAAACAGGTTGCCGCCGTGTGGCATGACTGCCGTGACGCCGGTGCGGATCGATTCGCCTTTGACAAGCGTGCGGTGACCCACCCTCACCCCTGCGACATCGGTGATGGCGTTGAGCGTTCCCGGTGTCATGACCCCGGGTGCGATGCCCAGGTCCCGGATACGCAGTTTACTCGCCTTAGTCGGCATGGCTGTGCCCAGGCATGCGAGGAAAAGCATGATCGGCAGGCAAGCAGGCGCTCTCGACATCTGTGGTAGCAACGTCATCAGGCTGTCATGGGTCTGATCGCTGGGCTTCAGGTGCCCAGCACACCATCATTGCGCATGCGCTGTCTGAGCGAGCGCAAAAATGACGATTGACGGTGGCGCGGCTGGTCGCTGATAACAGGTTCAATTTACTGGGCTCAGAGTCACTGTCCGTTGCAAGCAGTGCAGCGTAATGCAGTTTTGCGCGTTTGCAAATATCGCCGAGCCAACGACCGGGGGTTTCGGCAAGGGTCGATTTTTCTTCCGGCATTGGTTCTGCTGCAGTTCGGCCAGCTTCGTTACACATCTTCGCTGTTGGTTTTTCTGGCGTTATCGCGACATGCCTGCATCACGTTGTTCACTTCATCTTCAGACGCTGCTTCGCCGCGATTCGTCCAGGCTTGTGCGAGTAGTCGAGCTTGACGCATATAGCGATGGCAATGTCTGCACATCAATATGTGAAAGCGCAGAGCCATAGTCCTGCGCCGGGACAGCTCATTATCCAGAGCCAGTGAAGCTTCCGCAGGCACGTCGCGGCATTTCAACATTCGCCTGTCTCCTGATAGTGATCCACCAGCTGAAAAAGCGCGCTTCGCGTGCGGTGGAGGAGCACGCGTGCATTGCTGGCAGATACCCCGAGATTCTGGCAAACCTCCTCAAACGACAGCCCACCGCGCTCCCGTAGTTCGTAGACACCACGTTGCTTGTCTGTCATGGCATTCAGCAGGCGCTCAAGGCAGCCTTTCAGCGTTTCACTCTCCAGTAACTCTGCAGGATTTTCCGTTCCCCAGTCGCCGGGTGCATGCTGCCAGTGGCCATCGGCGTTGAAGCGATCCATGAGGACGTCAGGAGACGCGTCGGCGTCTATCTCGCTGAAGAATGCTTCACGCTTGCGCGCCCGCAGCTGCATGCGAGCTTCGTTAATCACGATCCGGGTGAGCCAGCTTCTGGGGGCCGCGTCTCCGCGGAAATTTCCCCAGGCGCGGTAGGCTTTAATCCAGGCGTTCTGGACCACCTCTTCCGCCTCGCTGTGGCCGACGATAGGTACGGCTATGGCAATCAGCGCCCGGTGATGCGTTCTTACAAGATCCGCAAACGTTGTTTCCTTTGCCTCGTTCATCAGCCGGGCTCCAGTCTCAGGCCATCGCGAGCCACGCTGAAGCTTGCTTGCAGTGACCGAAAACGTTCTGGCACCGTGTGCGCACTGCGCGTCATAAAATGTGACAGGAGGACGTGTCGCGGTGCTACCTGGTTGGCGAGTGAAACGAGGCCGCCCCGCGTCATGTGCAGTTGCCGTGCAGCAGGCCCGGCATTCTCAGGTATGGCGGCATGGAGGATCAGTAGATCCGCACCCTGAGCGAAAACAGCAAAATCATCGGGTACAGCAGACACATCGCCCGCGTAAACCACACGGCATTCGCCGATATCCACGCGCCACGCAACCGCCGGTATCGGACCGTGCTGCACCGGTAATGATCTGGCCTGCCATCCGTTACCGTCAAGCTGCCCCGGGTCTGTTGCCGGCATGGTGACCGCCTGTAGCGTGTAGCTCTCGGTGTCCGGTTCAAGATAGCTGCTCAGGTATGCAAAGGCGCCTTCAGGGCCGATCAATCGCATAATGAAGCTGTCTGTATCGGGCATTCGATCATTACCCATCGGGCCTGCAACGATGAGGTCCGCCACCCGCGCTGAGAAAAACGATCCCTTTATGAACGCGGGAAGGTCCGCAGCGTGGTCTGTGTGCAGGTGAGTCAGCAGGATGGCATCGAGATCGGTGAATCGCGCGTCTGTTGCGCCGAAAACCGTGCTGCTTCCAGAGCCCGTATCCATCAGCAGACGTGCGGAATCGCCTTGCCATAGCAGATAGGCGCTGCTGCTGCGACCGTCATCGAGTTCGGGGCCGCCAGAACCCAGCACCTGCAGGCGTATATCCTTGCAGGCAGTGGATGGGTTGACTGTTGACATAAGCCCAAGCGCCAAGGTCAGCGTAGCAATGTGCCGTAAGGCGGCTGGTTTTTTCCGTGCCTCGCGGACGTCACGGTTAAGGACCGCTGTGTTCACCCTCATCGCGTCAGGAGTCCCGCAGGAGTCGTGGCGCGAGCCAGTAATCCAGGCTCAGATAGCGCCCGGCACCGGTGAAGAACAGGGAGAGGAGCATAATGAAGTAGGTCGCAGCAAATTCAATACCGTTATTCAGGATCACAACGTTACCCTTGCCGGTCAGCCAGCCATAGTTGCCGTGCTCACGTAATAGTCCCCGCGCCGCATTCAGCCTTCTTCCAACTTCTTCACTGTTCTCCAGGCTTGCCTTTGCGCCGGGTATTCCAACCGCCGCAAGCGGCTTTGCCATACTCGTGGCAGGGTCCGACGGCGCAATCGCAAACCAGCCGTTCTCCCAGTGCACCGACAGGGCCGCTACCAGCATGGTGACCATCAGTGGCAGGGCGATGTAGCGCGTTGCCAGACCGAGGATGAGCAGAAAGCCACCCACGAGTTCCGCGCTCACCGCAAGAAATGCCATAAGTCCAGGCAATGGCAGGCCCAGCCCCCAGTCGGCGTTGCCGAACCAGGCGACTGTATTGTCCCAGGCGAGTGCTTTGTTAAGCCCCGCAGAAATAAAGATAGGACCGAGATATAGCCGCAGCAGCAGTGGTGCAAGGAAGTCCACCCGACGGGTCAGGTTCAACCAGTCGTTCAGGCGGGCCAGGGTGTTCGTGATCATGAGGGTTTCCTGTTGTCAGTGAAGAGAAGGGGAGTATTCCGCCGGGGCGGGAAGCAGGCCGATCAGGACGCCACGCCTGATAAAGTCCTCGAGCAGGGACTGGCCGAATGCCAGAACCTGCTCCGGCGCTATACCAGGCATCTTTTCTGCGAGGCGTTTCAGGTGCGCGCGGCCTGTTTCTGGATGTGAAGCAGACAGCGACAGCTGGCTCAGCAATTCGGCCGTCGGAAGATTGATCGACATGAAGCGCACGCTGTTTTCAGCATCGCGATACATGAGCAGGTGCAAAGGCTCCTGCAGTGGATCGACGTCCGGGTTTTCTGGCCCCAGCGTCGTCACCGGCCACTGGTAGCGCAGTACGCGGGAGACGGGATTGAGAACCGGGCACTGCGTCATGATGTCCCCGGTGGTGCTGAGCTCTGCGGTCGTTGAGGGAGCATCCTCCAGCGCGAGGACCAGCTCCATCCACTCATAGTGGGCCAATTCCGCCGCGTAGGGCGGATACCCGGCTGACGCGCTGCCGGCCTGCAGCCAGCCGACAAATTCACCGGAAATCTCGGTAAAATACGGCGTTTCGCAGGGGTGTGAGCTGAAGAATTGGCGCACAAGCGGATGCCAGGTGCCCGCAGCGTCAAGGATTCCGTGCAGGACGGGGAAGCCACCGCGCAGAAATCCCTCCATGTTGTTGTAGAACAGATCCTCGTAGACTTTCAGTCGGCGTGCTTCGATATTGCCCGGTGACGGTCGGCCGGTCGGGTCCCGCAGATAGCTCGCAACTTTGTGCTGTATCTGTTGAAAGTTCCGGCTCACGGAGCAACAGCCTCGCGCGTGGATGTTGCTGCAGCAGACTGGGCCTGACGCACCTGCGCAAGCTCCTGCATCAACTCGGCCAGTGGCGGCAGGTTGAAATCACGCTCCAGAAGCGTGGGAAGCGGGCCGGTGAGGCGATAGGTGTAGCCCAGAAGATCCCAGACCGGACTGATCACGGCAGCGCCGTGGGTATCGATCTTCAGGTCAGTGTCTTCATCGTAATGTCCAGCGATGTGCAGGTATTTCACGCGGGACAGGGGCAGCCCTTCAATGAAGGCGCGAGGATCGTAGGCGTGATTGATCGAGTTGACATAGACGTTATTGACGTCGAGCAGAATGTCGCAGTCGGCCTCGTCTGCCACTGCTGAAATAAAGTCCACCTCTGACATGCCATCGCCGAAATCGGCATAGTAGGAAATATTTTCCATGCCGATGCGCCGCCCAAGGTGATCCTGAACCTGTCGAATACGCGCCGCCACGTAGTGAACGGCCTCCTCACAGAACGGCATGGGCAGCAGATCGTAAAGGTGGCCACCCTCGCTGCAGTAGCTCAGGTGTTCCGTGTAATATTGAACGTTGTAGCGATCGAGAAACTCTCTGAGGCTGTCCAGAAGCTGGATATCCAGCGGGTCCGGGCTGCCGATAGACAGCGACAGACCGTGACTCGACAGGCTGTAGCGCTCGGCTAGCGCATCAAGATCGCGCCGCCAGCGGCCACCGGCCCGGATCCAGTTTTCCGGCGCCACCTCGAGGAAATCGGGTGGATTGCCATCGACAGAAAGCAGTGTGCCTGCAAATGCCCGTCGTAGTCCGAGACCCGCCCCCGAAAGGGCGGGTGCCTGTGCGTTACCATATTGCATGCTTCACCTGTGGGCTCAGGCGCCGCACTTACCTTCACCACATTTGCCTTCAGCGGACTTTTCGCCGTCGCCGCCGCACTTACCTTCACCACATTTACCTTCAGCGGACTTTCCGCCGTCGCCGCCGCACTTACCTTCGCCGCACTTACCTTCGGCGGACTTTTCACCATCGCCGCCGCACTTGCCCTCGCCACACTTGCCTTCGGTGGCGTTGCTGGCCAGCTGATAACCACTGCCAAGATCGTTGGCAACAAACGGGTTTTCCGCCATTGTGGTGATAGGGGCGGCCATGGAGCCAGAGACAAACGCGATACCGAGGGCTGTGCGGATGGCGTTGCCGTTGATGTTTGATGATTTGCTCATGATAGATCCTCGCTATGGGTTTGGCTTACGTGAGTTTGATGTCGCACCAGTGGTTTTGTTACAGGCGTGTGCATCAGGATTTTTCCGGTTTGAGCAAGGGCCGTCTGCGGGCGGCTGCCGGGCTTGTGCTTGCGAGGTTGTGAACGACACAGATTTCGCCATAGAGCCTGTGGCCGGCTCACGTGGCGCTGCCAGGCTGCGGGCGCGGCATTTAAGATTTCAACCAGTCTGGAAAAGGGGTCCGAGCAGTGACTGAAGGGGCAGGCTGGTGTACACCTGGTCCTCCAGACAGCTGACAGCTCCTAGAAGTACTGCTTTCTCATCAAAAACGCGATTCCTCAGCGGTCGGCTGTGGTGCAACTTCTAAAAAATTCCGTTCTCCGAGCGCCGCGCAAACTTTCTTGAGCTCTTACCTGCGCGACGGTCTCTGGTCTTCAATCCGGCGTCTGGCTGAGCACCGCCACCAGCATGGCAATACCCTCCTTGAAATTCCCCAGGCGAATGTTCTCGTTCGGGCTGTGCTGGTTATTGTCGATGTTCACCGTCGGCACGCTTGCGGCGGGGATGTCCAGGGTGTCGACAAAGGGCGAGATCGGGATCGAGCCGCCGCTGGTGCGGATCAGAATGGGTTCCTCGCTATAGAGGTGCCGGAGCCCGGCGCGGGCGAGGAGGCCGGCGGCCTCGTCGAACTCAGAGCGATAGGCCAGGTAGCTGTAGCTGCTGCTGAAACGGACAATGCGAGGGTGCTTGCGGCGTTCCTCGTCCGTCGGGGGGTGGTCGATCACGTGGTAACCCATACCCTGGATATGGTCACGGACCAGCCCTATGAGCGTATCCGGGTCGGATTCCTTCACGAGGCGAATATCGATCTCGGCGGTGGCCGTCGCCGGCACAATGGTGCGGGCCTCGTCGCCCACCCAGCCCGATGACAGGCCGCGAATATTCAGGGACGGATACTGCACGGATTCCTGGAGATTGGCGCCGATTGAATCCGACGCGGCGATACCGAGATCGGCGCGAATCCTATCTTCGTCGTCGGGCACCGCGGCGAGTACTTCTCGTAATTCGTCACTCAGGGTAATGCCATCGTAGAAACCGGGAATAAGGACCTGGCCATCCTCCCGTTTCATCGAGCTCAAAATCCGCGACATGTGAAATGCCGGGTTGGGTGCGTAGTTACCGTAGTGACCGCTGTGCTGGGGGAAACGCGGTCCGTAGGTGTCCAGGGTAATCTTGGCAATACCGCGGGCGCCAAATTTCACCGTCGGTTGATTCGAAGCGTGAGGCGGCCCGTCGAAGATCAGCAGCAGGTCGGCAGAGAGCAGGTCGCGATTGTCGATCACCGCCTGAGGCAGATTCGGAGAGCTCATCTCCTCTTCCGTATCGATAATGACTTTCAGGTTGAAGTCGAGCTCCTGCCCTGCCTCGTTAAGGATATCCATGGCCACCAGGAATTGCGTCATGGGCCCCTTGGAATCCGATGCCGAGCGGGCGAACACGCGCCAGTCAGGATCAATCTCCGCGTCGAGGCTTTGCCACGGAATTTCTTCCCAATTGCCGTCATCGTCCCGTTGTTTGAGCGCCGGCTGATACGGATCGTCCTGGAACCAGGCATCGGGATCGACAGGCTGTCCGTCGGACTGAAGATAGACGAGCACGGTTCGATCCGCCCCCTCGCGTTTGCGCTCGGCCAACAGAAGTGGACTGCCCGGCGTGGAAATACGCTGCGTTTCAAAACCTCGCGTGCCAAACGCCGACTCCATCCACTCGACAAGCTCAAGGATATCGTCGGGGTGGTTGGCATCGTTTGGCAGACTCAGGAATTCCCGGTAGAGCTCCAGCGATCCGCGATAGTGTGCATCCACCCGCTCGCGAATCTCATCGACCGGCAGGGGCTCTGCAACGGTCAACGTGGCACAGCAGGCGGTGGCAGCAATGCCGAGGAATAGTGCACTGAGGTGATTTCGCATGGTCGCCGCCTGTACCGTTGATTCAAAGAGAGGCTTGAACAATATACGAATGACTAACAGACCACCACATGCTGGCTTGCATCCACAGCTGTCTGTCTGGAGGTAACTGAGCCTGTCTCAGACTCGTGCGCGCTCAGAACCAGGCGTTGGATAAAGGTTGGGAAAATTCCCGATGAGAACCTGAGTGTCCTGAAAAAACTGAATTTCGAGCTCGCTCTCTAGCAGCTGTGGGACAGCCGAGCGCTACGCTCTGGCTAAAGGGGGTCCCTTTGCAGAAATAGCCAATGTTTGTGCTTAACTTACTGGTATATATGACTATATTGGTACCGGAGGCCGGACTTGAACCGGCACGCCTTTTACGGCATCGGATTTTGAATCCGACGTGTCTACCAATTTCACCACTCCGGCATTGAGGGGAACTGCAGCAGGCGCGCGATTATAGCAATCGATTCCCAAAGTGCAATCGGAGCGCTTAACTCGCACCCTGAATCCCTGTATGCTTCGCGCGCATCCGAGTACCATCCGCTTCTCACTGACATTGCGAAAGGAGTCTTACGCATGGCCATGACACTGGTAAAGAAAACCGCAGACTACAGCATATTCAAGCGTGGCGATGACCGCTTTGCGGTCGAAAACGCGCATCGCAAGCCGGTTAACGGTGACGAGAAAGTCGCCATCCTGCTGCAGGAAGGTCTGATCGAGGCGCCGAAAGCCAAGGCACCGGAGCCGGCGCCTGCAGCCGAAGAGGCCGAGGCTGCCGCCGAGGGCGATGCCGCTGAGGACGCTCCCGCCGAAGACGATAAGGCCTGAGACAACTGTCCCGTGGCGGGGGCCGCACGGGCCCGCCCCCGCCACGAGACGCGCGCCGAGACTTGATTATCCTATGCAGCGCACCGATTTCCACTACGACCTGCCTCCCGAGCTGATTGCGCAACGACCGCTGCCGGACCGCGGCGCCAGTCGCCTGCTGTGTCTACAGGGTGACTCCGGGCAGACAGCGCACCGCAGCTTTACGGACCTCGAAACACTGCTGCACCCGGGCGACCTTCTCGTGTTCAACAACACCCGGGTGATTCCGGCTCGATTGTGGGGGCGCAAGGCGACGGGCGGGGCGGTAGAAATACTGATCGAACGCGTCACTGGCGATCGCACGGCACTCGCGCACATCCGCGCCAGCAAATCACCCAAACCCGGCACACGCATTCACGTCGCGAAAGCCGAGGGCGTCGAGCCCGGTACGGACGCTCTTCGCGTGACCGGGCGAGATGAGGGCCTGTACGTCATCGAGACCGACAGGCCGGTGGGCGAGTTGATGGTGAGCTATGGACACATGCCGCTGCCGCCTTACATCGAACGTGCCGATGATAGTGCCGACCGCGAGCGTTACCAGACGGTGTACGCCGCGCGCGAGGGCGCCGTGGCGGCGCCGACGGCGGGACTGCACTTTGACGAAGCACTGATTCAGTCGCTTGTCGAACGCGGCGTGTCGACAACTGAAGTGACTCTGCATGTCGGCGCCGGCACCTTTCAGCCGGTGCGGGTGGATGACATTGCCGAGCATCAGATGCATGCCGAATACCTCGAGGTGGGGCAGGACACCTGCGACGCGATCGCAGCTGCCCGGGAGAGGGGAGGTCGCGTCGTTGCCGTGGGCACGACCGCGGTGCGCAGTCTGGAAACCGCCGCAGCCGGTGGCACTTTGCTGCCGTATCAGGGCGATACGCGACTGTTTATTCATCCGGGTTATCGCTTCCGCTGTATCGACGCGTTGATCACCAACTTTCATCTGCCGGAATCCACGCTGCTGATGCTGGTCAGCGCACTGGCGGGGCGCGAGGCCGTTATGGCGGCGTATGAGGAGGCCGTGCGCGAGCGTTACCGCTTTTTCAGCTACGGCGATGCCATGTTCGTGACGGCATCAGCGGCGGCAAAACCGTGACCCGTTCCTGCGCAATGCGTTTCGAGCACTTGTGCAGTGATGGTAGCGCGCGGCGGGCTCGTCTGACCTTTCCGCGAGGTGTGGTTGAGACGCCGGCATTTATGCCGGTGGGAACCTACGGCACGGTCAAGGGTATGCTGCCGCGGGATATCGCTGCGACCGGTGCGCAGATGATTCTGGGCAATACCTTTCACCTTTGGCTGCGCCCGGGCACCGAGATCATTGCTGCACACGGCGATCTGCACGATTTCATGCAGTGGCAGGGCCCTATCCTCACCGATTCAGGCGGCTTCCAGGTATTCAGCCTCGGAAAGATGCGCCGGATTACCGAGGAGGGCGTGTCGTTCCGCTCGCCGGTGGACGGCGCCAAAGTGTTCCTCGACCCCGAAACCTCAATGTCTATCCAGCGCGCCCTGGGTAGTGACGTGGTGATGATTTTTGATGAATGCACGCCCTATCCGGCAACGGAGGCAGAGGCCCGCGTGTCGATGGAGCTGTCTCTGCGCTGGGCGGCACGTAGTCGCGCCGCACACGGCGACAGCGCCGCGGCACTTTTTGGTATTGTCCAGGGTGGCATGTACCCGGCGCTGCGGGCAGAGTCTTTGCAGGGTCTGGTCGATATCGGCTTTGACGGTTTTGCTGTTGGCGGGCTCTCGGTGGGTGAGCCGAAGAACGACATGCTCATGGTGCTCGACGCCATGCAGGATACCCTTCCCGCAGACAAGCCGCGTTACCTGATGGGCGTGGGCACTCCCGCCGATCTGCTCGAGGGCGCGCGGCGGGGTATCGACATGTTCGACTGCGTGATGCCCACGCGCAATGCCCGCAACGGCCACCTGTTCACCTCACGGGGCGTTGTCAAGATACGCAATGCCCGGCATAAGACGAGCACGCAGCCACTGGATGACAGCTGTGACTGCTACACGTGTCGCCACTTCAGCCGCGCCTACCTGCATCACCTGGAGCGCTGCAACGAAATTCTGGGTGCTCAGCTGAACACCCTGCACAACCTGCATTACTATCAGAAACACATGCAGGGAATCCGCGCGGCGATAGAGCAGGGCACGCTGGATGAATTTGCGAACGCCTACTATGCCAGTCAGGGAGGTGATGCCTGATATGTACAAACTGTGTTTCTTTGTTCCGGAATCGCATCTGGAGACGGTCAAGCAGGCGGTGTTTGACGCGGGCGCGGGACGTATCGGCGATTACGACTGCTGCTGCTGGCAAGTGCGCGGCGAGGGCCAGTTTCGACCGCTGGCCGGGAGTGATCCTTTTCTCGGTGCCCAGGGCAGACTTGAGCGGGTGGATGAATTCCGGGTTGAGCTGGTGTGTGATGAAGAGGCGATCCGCCCCGCTGTTGCGGCACTGTATCGCGCCCATCCTTATGAGGAACCTGCCTGGGACGCCGTGGCGCTTGCGAACAATTCGCTGCGCTGAAAAGACTCCTTTATAGTGTGTGACGTCAAAGGGAGTGAAAGCCATATGCTGTACCAACTCTGCGAACATCGGCCTGAGCTGCTGGGCGAGGGGCATTTTGTAGCGCCGAACGCCGCACTTGTCGGACAGGTCACCCTGCATCCCGGCGCCAGTGTCTGGTTCAGCTGCGTTCTGCGGGGCGATGTCGAGACCATCACGATCGGCGAGGGCAGCAACATCCAGGATGGCACGGTGGTTCACGCCGATCCTGGTTTCCCTGTGGTTGTTGGGCGAAATGTCACCGTCGGCCACAATGCCATGCTTCACGGGTGTCGTATCGGCGATGGCAGCCTGATCGGCATCGGCGCCGTTGTTCTCAACGGGGCCACGGTGGGCAGGGGTTGTCTGATTGCCGCCAATGCGCTGGTCACCGAGGGTATGGATGTGCCGGATGGCAGTGTGGTCATGGGTTCACCCGGGAAGGTACGCAAATCATTGAGCGACGAGGAGCGC